>ERZ859738.149-NODE-149-length-51539-cov-3.243862_pt1 | contig 51539 bp, 64 predicted proteins | sample MGYA00510122_ERZ859738 | MGnify/ENA primary metagenome ERZ859738 (study PRJEB30046, sample SAMN00715139) | human gut metagenome | study: EMG produced TPA metagenomics assembly of the A metagenome-wide association study of gut microbiota in type 2...
GCCTCCCGCCTGCCGGTGTCCCAGCTCTGTCAGCTCAATATCCGTTGCACCGCAGATCTTATTCTCCACGTTCCAGATGGTCTGGCCGTGCCTCGTAAAAAATACTTTTCCCATGTTATCTCCTTATTCTTATACTATAGAATTGGATTATATATACTATAATTTCACACCGGCTGTCAACTTTATTCCACAGGATTTCACAGACGTTCAGCCACCGCGATTCCGGTGGCGGTGGCTGCGAGTCCGCCTTTTCCGGTCTCCCGGAGATCCTTATGCATCAGGTCGCCGATTTCCCGCATCGCATCGATTACCTCGTCTGCAGGAATAGCACTTTCAATCCCTGCCAATGCCATATCAACAGCGCACAGCGCATTCATGGCACCGGACGCATTTCGCTTCACACATGGCACCTCCACCAATCCTGCAACCGGATCACACACCAGTCCAAGCAGGCTCTTTAATGCCATCGCTGCTGCCTGAGTAATGAGATGGCTGCTGCCGCTCTTTAACCATGCAAGTGCACCTGCTGCCATAGCGGAAGATGCCCCGATCTCTGCCTGACATCCGCCTCTTGCCCCTGATATGCTTGCCCGTCTTGCGATCACATCCCCGATGCCTGCTGCCACAAACAGAGCCTTTACCATATCATTTTCCGAGGTGTTCGTCATTCTTTCATATGTGATCAATATCGCAGGCACAACACCACAGGAGCCTGCCGTCGGTGCTGCCACGATCCGCTTCATGCAGGCGTTGCTCTCCGCCATCTTGATTGCCCTTGCCATGACTGCTCCGCCAAATTTACCACACATACATTTGTGTGTTGCCGCATAATCAGCCATTTTTTTACCATTTTTCCCGGACAGGCCGCTACGGGAAGTCAAACTGTCATCATACGCTTCATCTGCTTCCTTCATCGAACGATACATCTGGGTCATCCGGTTTACGATATCCATTTCCGGCTGCTGCGAGTCCCTTGCCTCCTCCCGGATCACAGCCTCCCAGAACTCACATTTATTTGTTTTCATATAAGCATCGATTTCTGCCAAAGATGAAAATGCCATTATCATTCTCCTTTTTAATTTCTTTCCTGTGCCACTGCATCCTTTATTACCTAGATTCCACGATCAATCATCTTTCAGACTCAGATAGGTTACCTTCAAGATTCCTTCCAGATGCTCCAGCCATTTCAGGGATTCCTTTGGAACCTCCTGATCACATTCCAGAACCATGACTGCATGACCTCCCGGACATGCCCGATACAACTGCATCGTTGCAATATTTATGGACTTATGTCCAAGCATCGATGTCACCTCTGTCACATGTCCCGGCTGATCCAGATTATGCACGATCAGAGTCGGGTAATCGCCACTGAAATTTGCATCCAGACCATCGATCTTACAAATGCGGATTCGCCCTCCGCCGACTGATTCCGCTTCAATATCAAGCTCTCTGCCGCTTTCTCCTGTCATATGAAGCACGGCTGTATTTGGATTTGCATGTGCAAGCTTCGCTGCATAAAAGATAACCTCCATGCCTGCCTGTTCTGCCAGTTCAAAGCTCTCAGGTACGCGGATATCATCCGGCTTCATACCGAGAAGCCCGGCAACCAGTGCTTTATCTGTACCATGCCCTTTTCCTGTTGCAAGGAATGAACCATACAGTCCGATCTCCACCTTCCGGATCGGTTCATCTATTAATTTATAACAAATATATCCAATCCTTACAGCTCCTGCCGTATGCGAACTGGACGGACCTACCATGACCGGACCTACAATATCAAAAATACTCATTTTGCCACCTTCCTGTTTCTTCCAGTATTCCTCAAATTTATAAATTTTATTCTACGACTGATCTTTAAAGCCATCCTACATAATAGTTCATGAACCGAATCATACCGCCTGTCAGTTTTGCCGCAAAAGCAAAAGCCACCGATATCTTCTGCAATTCATACAGTCCTGTATCACAAACGCTCTATGAAATAACATCTGATATTCCGGTGGCCTTTCACCTTATGTTATGAACTTGTCATATGCTGTCCATATCCGGTACAACATATTCTATTTTGCTTTCTTATAAGATACCTTTGCTGGGATATTGCTCTTTTTCAGAAGGCTTTTATAACTATTCGCCTGCTTTTTCGGTATCGTTACAACTGCTTTTTTGCTGATGCCTTTAAAGGCCTTCTTGCCAACCTTTGTGAGCTTCTTTGTTGTAAATGTAATCTTCTTTAGCTTTGTACATTTTTCAAAGCTGCTCTTGCCGATTGTCTTCACACTCTTGCCAATCGTCACAGTTGTAAGTACTTTGCATCCATAAAATGCCTGAGCACCTACGGTCTTTACTTTATCACCAATCGTGGCACTCTTCAAGTACTTATATCCCTTAAATGCCTTCTTACTGATGGCTGTAACATTAAATGTAACTCCACCGATCTTGACCGTATTCTTAATTGAAAGCTTAGTAAACTTCTTATCTGACTTCTTCTTTGTTGTACCAATTACAGTTACAGTTCCCTTACCATTTGTCGATGCTTTTGTGATCTTATACCGGATGCCCTTTACCGTATAGGTATTATTCTTAGCAACCTTGATCCGGAAAGTCTTTGTTATTGTACCTGTATACTTTCCCTTACCGATAATCGTAATCGTCGCCTTACCAATATTCTTATTATTCTTATATTTCACAGTATAATCTGATTTCGCTGACAGCGTCTTTCCCTTGACTGTCACAACAGGCGTCTGCTTCAATTTCTTTCCTGTATAAATAACAGAGGCCTGTATACCTGTAACAGAGGCTTTACTGATGTCAACCTTTGTCGTAGGCTTATTTGGTGTCGGATTCGGCTTTACCGGTGTTGGATTTGGCTTATCGGAACCCGGATCGGTCGTTTCCTCTTTCTTTGGCAGAATCTCCTGCTTCTTGTAACCACATACTGTACATTCATAGGTCATAATACCTGTAGCTGATGTAGTCGGTGCCTTTGTTACTTCTCCCTTACCAAATACATGCTCTGCCCGCTCAAGGATTTCACCACAGCTGCATTCCTTCCAATGCTGGCTGTCGTCTGACTTCCATGTATAGGAATGTGAATGCTCCTCGCTGATCACGATCTCCACACTGAATATAATTCCTCTATGTGCCTGATTCCAGCCCTTATTACCGGCCCAGTCATAATTTGTACTGTCATCCGGCTTGAAGCATACCTGTACGGTGCTGTTCTCTGACAGAATGGTCTGGTTTGCTGTATACCAGTAGTAGTATCCTCCTTCTGCATCCGGAAGCTCCACATCCTTTAACACAGTGTCCTTCTTTACTGTGATCGGTGCGATCTTCTGTGTAAATTCCGCTTTTACAGGTTCTACTGTTACTGTAAGCTCTACCGCATCTACCTGATCATATACTTCTGTATTCTTTGGAATATAGCTTGCTTCAAATGTATAGCTTCCTGCTTTTTCAAGCTTCGTTGCCGGAGCTGTCCATACAAAGCTTCCACCCTCTGTTTCAGGAATCTCTACGTCTGCAAGCGTCTGTCCATAAATACCGGTCAGACCGGTTGGAACCGCAAAGTCCGGAGCCTGTTTTTCTGCTGCTACAGATATCTTTACCTTGATCTGGATCGTTCCATCTGCAAGCTCCTCATATGCACCTTCTGCAAGGTCTGCTTTACTCCAGTCATAATCTGATGTATTCGCAGGAATGAAATATGCATCATATTCTTTTGTTCCTGCTTTTTCGATCACTGTCTCCGGAGCTGCCCATTTATAAGTACCCTTTCCGGATGTTGGAAGTGTTACGCTCTCTAATGTCTTTCCTGCCAAACCGGTACACGGATCCGGTGTCTCCATAACAGGTGTGCCCTTTGCAACCTTTGTAAATGTCAGCTTAAAGCTTGCAACGGTCTGATTCTTACCGCAGATCTTGATCGTTACCGTCTGTGCTTCCGCAGCTGCCTTTGTCGGTGTTCCATAGATTCTGCCATTCTTCAGCTCCAGACCAGCCGGAAGCACCGAACCCTTGGCAAGGGAATAACCAACTCTTGCTGCAGCACTGTCAATATCGTTTGCAATCTTTAATGCAGTCAGATCATATAATGGCTTATCCTCAGTTGTTGTCACCCCTACAACTGCTGTATCTACTGTATCTTCGTCTTTATCCAGAGTGATCATAGTTGCTGTATCATTCTTCATATTAACCGTAAATACTGTAGGTTCATATGGCATAGCGGCTGTCCATGTTGTTTCATCACTCTTATTCATCACTGATTCAGAAGAACCATAAACGATGGAATCAACTGTTGTATTTTCTATCGGAATACCGGTTACTGTTACTTTTACAGAACCGTTACCACGGATATATACAGCATCATCACCTTCTATACCGGAGGTCTTCATATCACCCGTCGTGGAGGCTGCAAGCTGTACAGGAGCTGTATCGCCTTCCTCAAAGCAGAATTCCGGATAAACAAGCTCTGCTTTGTAATAGATTGTACTATAGTAACTTAAAGTCTTCATCATGGATGGTTCCTTAGAGGTAAGGATATCTCCGACTGATGTTGAAGATACCATCTGCTCCAGATCACCGTCATTGATGATTGTTCCGTTATTTGTCAGCTTACCAAATTTGAATCGTCCTGTTTCCTGATTGATAACAGAAGCACCTGCATGGATCGTCAGTGTGCTTACAGTCGTATAACTGATCTCGCCACTATTTGTAATGGTGCCGGATACAGTTGACTTTGAATATCTGTCACCCTTACACGTCAGACTGCCTTTGTTGGTCAACGTGCCATTCAGATCCGCATCTCCTGTATATACAACCTTCACACCATCTGCGATCGTGATGTTGGAATCCTTCAGCGTATGAATATCTCTGGTTTCTACATCCTTATCGATCGTGTACGCTCCACCAAGATACAGATCCAGATAGTCTTCCGCATACAGACCGCCATTTAATGTCCAGTTGTTGTTATTCTGGTAGATATAGGTAACAATACCTCTGACATTTCCGGAAACTGTACGTTTTGCCCGGATATTATCTACTATACCATTTGCCGCTACCGTATAATTATTGCGACCCGTTTTGTCAGTAATATTGATGTCTCCAACAGTTCCGCCATATGCCAGCGTACATACAGTTGTATTCTCCAATGCACCGCTGACACCAAATGAATTCGTATCAAGTAAGACATCCATATCTCCATCTATTGTAGAATTATAAGACAGGTAATTCTTACCACTACCGCCTACTTCCCAGTTACCAATGATGTCATACTTTACAGATCCATGAATGGTACTGTCACATAAGCCAAATACGGAGCTTGAACCGGTAATCTGCTGTCCATTATAATTTGCAAATGCATATCTGCTTCCGGATGCCCCAATTCTTACATTTACTGACTTATTTACGACTGCCGAGCTTGTAACATACATCTTGTAATTTTCTCTATATGCCGTCTGTGCCATCTGTGCCTGATCTGTAAACTGGAATACCAGTTCATCCGCCGTTGCCACACCAAGACCATATACATACTGATACATAGTACCTGCTGTCGCATAAAGCTCTGCCTTCTTTACAACTGCCAGATTTGCTATGTATGTATTGCTTGAGATCTTACCGCCCTTGATATATAAGCTTACGGTACCATCTACCTGCGCCTGGGAACCTGTAATATTTGCTTTACCTCTTGCGCCGTACAGACTGCCAATCGTTCCACCATACATATAGATAGAGATATCACCCTCATATGGTGCAGTTGTATCTGCATATCCAATTATGGCTCGTGTACTCAGATCGTAGGATGTTGCCCCTGCAATCTTTAATGCCTTTCCATTATCTGCAATTCCATCATGGTCATCATCCGGATAGATGGATACCTTTTTGCTGTCTGATGGATCCGGAAGAATGACAACGGAATGTCCCTTCAGATCAATATCCGTATACTGCTGTACATTCAGCTCCTTCGTCAGATCTGTAATCTTATATCCTTCCTCCTGAACAGTAAATGTAATCTTACATTCTGTCGCAGATCCATTTCTTCCTGTAATACGGAATACTGCCTCTGTTGTTTCTGCATCATCCGCAAGTGTACCGACTACCTTTGTTCCTTCCAGCTTCAGACCTGCAGGAAGTGCGGAGCCAGACTTAAGCTGATACTTAACAGAGCCCCCATACTGCATGGTTGTATCATTCTGGATCTGGATCTGACTAAGATCGTACGCCGGATCAGCAGTTGTATATTGGGTTCCTTTTACTACCATTGGATCTGCATACTGTTTGGAGCATGTGATCTGCTTCGGAATATAATCAATATATAGTTCAGATGCCGCTTGTGGAAATGCCAGCTTACAAACGCAGTCCGCATCTCCTTCTACCGGTTCTCCCCCATTTACAGATATTGCCCCTGTATATCCTGTAATATTTTTGTACTTTATATTCTGTGTTTTATTTCCCGGAAGGTAATAATAGGATTTCTTCTCATCCTCTCTGTATTCGTATGCATAATCTTCTGCAGAAGAATAAGATGTGATATCCTGTAAATTTGATGTCACAGTCACGACAAAATACAGCTTCGACCAGTCACTGATATCGGTATCCTCTGCAAACGCTCCATCCACCATCCATTTTCCGGTACAGGCAAATGTCTTTGCAGACACAGCTCCTTTATGGAAGATCTGAGCAGATGTATTCTTGATCTTGATATCTTCTGCCTTGAGCACCGCATCCTTTTCTATATATACATATGCATATCCCGGTGAAAAAGTATCAATGTTACATGTACCATGGAACCAGACCTTATCATAGGTTCCATTCGTTTTGAAGGTTCCGGCAGTTACACCCTTATTAAATGTTGTCTCTGTCCCTCCCGGAAGTGTGATCGCACCGGTGATCTCTACCGGAGCATTCGCAGTAAAATCCTTATACTGCGTTACCTGCAAAGAATCTCCTGTCAGCTTCTCATTTACTATATAATCCTCGACTGTGATCGCACCTGCCTGATCGATCAGATACCCTTCATAGAAACCATAACCGGATGGATTCTTAATAGCCATCTTGCCAACAGCCGCTTCTTTTCCCCGCTTCATCCTCATATACTGCACATGCGCACTGGAATCCAGTCCGTATACAGTGCTAACAGCTCCACCCTGAATATCTATAACAAGTGAATCTGAATCGGCATAGGACATAGTTGCACTCTTAACTCCAAATATACTTCCAACCGAACCACTAAGCACTGTGATCCTGATCGGGCGATCATAATCAATACCGGAAATACCATAGATCGTATATCCTGACAGATCTCCGCTATACATAGCCTGTCTGCCATCAGCCTTACCATCCCGATCATCATCTGCATAGATACCAGTGAGGATCACCCCATTATCAGATGTACCTGTCTGCTGAAGGACTGCAGATGTTCCGTTCAGGCTGATCGTCTTGTTTTCTTCATCGACCGTCAACCGTTCGATCGTGCTTTCCTGAATTTTCTGTACCTTGGACACGATCACATTTAATCTCAGAACAGCTTCCGTCCCATTTCTACCTGTTACATGGATATCCACGCGTTTTCCATCTTCATATAAAACAGTCGGAGTACCAATGATCCTGCCCTCTGTAAGTGTTAAACCTTCCGGAAGACTGTATGTAGCATCCTCTTTATATGAAATTGTGCCTGTTTTTGCATCATTCATAATGATCAGTCTGTTCAGATCATATAATGGCTGTTTCTCTGTATAGGTCTGATTCAATACAGCACTTGGATCAACAGATGTTTTCTTGATATCAATCGGAATTCCTTCAAATGCTGCTGTAACTACAACCTGCTCATCCGGCATTTCAAAGCTATAGGTATTTCCTTCCTTTGCAAGCTCTGATGCCTGGGTATCTGACTGCTTCTTTACCGTTGCTGAAAGGAATCGATAGCCCTTATTTGTACTGATATATACGGTTACAACATCTCCTGATTTACAATACCGCGTATCCGGATCCAAGGATGTCTGTTCACCGCTTCCAAGCGACATACTACCCTGATTCTGATCTACCTTCATAACAACCGGATATTTTATGCCTGCTTCATTTGACTCTGTCTCAATCTGTCCATTATTCAGATAGATCGCTGCAGCAGATGAACCGATCTGCTTTATAGCTGCTGCTTTTATCGTTCCCTTATTCACTACCTGCGCAGTGTATGGAATATATACATTTTCTTTTGTAGTCACTGTGATCTTTTCTGGAATCAGAACAGCTGCATAGCCGTAGCTATAATTACCATACGATCCGAAATACACATTATCCGCCGTTACATTTTCTGTAAGAATAACCTTGCCACCATAATAAATATCATTTTTTACCTTAACAACTGCTGACGCATTCTCTGTCTGCGAAGATGCCGGAATCACATAATACTTCGATGGTAACTTACAGTCATCTGTTATCGTCATATTGAGTGTTGCCTTTTGAGGTAATGAATTGGAAAAGGTTACCGCGCTCAGCTTGCTGAAATCTGTATTCTCAATCCATACATCTGTCGTTCTCTCAGCCGAATCCGAAATACTGCTATTATTGTTTGCAAAAAGAATCTTTTCTGATGAAGTTGATGTGATCTCACTGTTTCTGATCTTATAATCTGCATTTCCATAAAGAGTAACATTATTGATTGCATAGAAATACCGTGACCGTATGCTATTTACATCTGCTGTGAGATCGCCTTTTATTGTTGGTGAATATACAATATAATAAGAGCCATTGCCCGCCGATGTATTCGTATTGATCACCGGCTCTTTATCCTTATCCAGGATCGTTGCATCATTCTCATGGGCAGATGTAATCTTTACATTTTTATCCACATATGCATTATAAATTCCGTAATAGTCATAACAGATATTTCCGGATGTCCGTATCTCACAATCATCTCCCAAATAACCATTCATAACTCCATATATGCTATTTCCTGCTGTACAACCTGTGATCGAGATCGTCTTTTTTCCATATCCTTTTCGGGTTTCGCTGTTCGAACCATAATAACCCCAGATATTACTTCCCTGGCATCGGCTGATACTGATGTCAGCCTGTCCATTTATATTTGCAGAACCTGTATAATATCCATATACATTTATGCCATTCCCTGTAAGATCTTCCATCGTGAGCTTCACAGAATGAGTCTCAACGACATCATACAGTCCATATATGATGCCCCCGGCTGAGTTCTTTCGGATCGTGATATCTGCATCATAGCTGTCGCCCTGTATCCCTTCATTTCTTAGAAAGGAACAGCCGCTGGCTCCGTAGACAGCTCCTGATACCGTACAGTTCTCGATCAGAACCTTTACCTGTCCCTTCAGACCGGAGGAACCATTTATACCATATACACTTCCAAATGTTCCACTGCCGCCAAGGATCTTGATATCCGTATCACCTTCTACATAGCTGCCGCTTTCGATGCCGTAAAATGTCCATCCGGAGCCTGTATAATTCTTCAATGATACATCCAGCTTTCCGGTACAATTTGCCGCCTTTAGTACAGTAAAGGAATCGCCTCCGAGTGCATTAACTCCATCCGCATCAAAGGTCACATTCCCCACAATCTTACAGCCGGAGTCCACTGCTGCACCTTTTGCACTTTCACGCAGCGTAATATTACGCATTGTGACATTCAGATTCTTCTTGACCTCCGCTCCTGATGTAACCACACCGATTCCATTGTAAGTACCGCCATTTAAATTCAGTGATACATCTCCTGAAACACCAGCGGTCTTAACCGCATATAATGCAGACAGGCTGCATCCATCACCTGCTTCTACTGCCACAGAACCTTCTACGGCTGCATTCTCAGCTCCTGTTACAGTTCCGATCGTTGCACCGTTTTTTATACGCAGTGTTAATGCTGTCTTGCTGCTGTCTGTGTTCAATGCTCCATTGCTCAGTCCGTATACATAGCCAAGCTTTGCACCATCTATTGTGATTGAAACCGGCTGATCATATGTCTGCTGATAAAGTCCATATATCGGCATACTGCTTGAATAAATGATATCTGCACTTCCATCTAACTTAAATGCCGTTTCACCCTGATCAACGATTCCATTCTGATTCTTATCCTCATATATATTTATATAAGGAATCTGCTCCGTTGCATTTTTCGATGTACATATGACAACTGAATTACCATTCAGATTCATTCCTATCGTACTGCCAGAGTCATTCTTTATATATGTAACTCCTTTTGACGGATCAGCTGCTGTATAACCGGAATCTGTCCCGCTGTCTCCCTGTCCATCTGTCGCCGCCTGTACAGCTAAGCCCTGTGTCATACAAAGACCTGCCGCAAGTGTCAATGCTGCTACATATCCTCTCATACTTCGTTTTCTCATTCTGTCCTCCATTCATCGCTGTCTGGAACCGCATTCTGCCAATTCCTATATATACTTTGATATACTATAAATTGCCAGTTATCCAACCCCTTGGGATAACTGGCAATGTCATTATGTTTCCGGTTGTGATACCTTGGGCATATTTTTGTGTAATCTTCTAAATTATTGCACAAATCCGTATTATTTTTGTGAGAAACTATCCAAATTTATCACACCATATATATTGTAGCACATTAGCTTTATAAATACTATTCACAATTTTGCAACATATTTTTAGCTATTTTTACCAATTTTAACAAATTATTTGTATATTTTGTACTATACGCTTCTGCAACCCGAAAATTATTCTCATATATGTGCATCCATTTCTCCATATTCATCCTGTCATAAAACAAAAAAATAACCGGAAAGCTGAAAACCGGTATCATTTAATACCACATTTTTTCACCTTCCGGTTACATTCATATCATATCCCGGCATGCCCATAAATGTGCACTCCGAAATATTAGATATTTACTTTTTAATCATCTTCTTCTGTTTGTAAGTAACAGCAAACGAACAAGCTGAAGGATTGCAGTTACCATTGCGGCTACATAAGTAAGAGCTGCAGCAGTTAACACTCTCTTGGCCCCACCAAGTTCTTCTTCTGTCATAAATCCGCCATTTCTTAAAATAGCAATTGCTCTGCCTGATGCATTAAACTCAACCGGCAGGGTTACAAACTGGAATACAACGACCAATGAAAATAACAGAATTCCCAGTGTGATACATACATCCAGTCTTGGGATCAGTAAACCGATCAGGATCAATGGCCATGATAATGTAGAACCAATGCTTACAACCGGCACAATCGCTGAACGAAAACCAAGCGGCGCATATCCTTCCGCATGCTGGATCGCATGACCACACTCATGTGCTGCTACACCAATTGCCGCTATCGATCTGGAACCATATACATTCTGTGACAGATTCAAGGTATGATCCTTTGGATTATAGTTATCCGTTAATTCTCCGGCAATCGGGCGGATCGTTACATCTGTGATTCCGGCATTTCTGAGAATCATCGCTGCTACCTGTTCTGCAGTAAATCCTGATCTGGTCGATACCTTCTCATACTTCTTATATGCTGATTTTACCTGAGCAGATGCAATCAGTGACAGAACAACTCCGATCAGAACTAATATATACGTTGGGTCAAAATAAAAATAAGGCATATCACTCATCTCTTTCTTAATATATAATATCTGTAATAGTCTTTCCCTTTATATTCTCCCATTTCAAACGGAATACACCAAAGGATTATTTTTTTCTTCTCTTTGACTTTTTATCAGTCTGTTCCCCATACATTTCTCTGTACATTTCTTCTCTCGGATCGACCTCTTCATTTTTTCTGTCTGCTAAAAGAATCCTTCCGATAAATCCAAGTCCTCCAAAGATCAACACCAGAATAACCAGCCAGTCAAATAAAGTCATGGTCGTCAAATGTATATTTGTTGTCAGAATGACCATGATGACGATCAACAGTCCTGCAAGTGCCGAAAAAACCTTTGATGCAAAGGAATCTGTCATAAACATCCAGACAATTCCTATGATCAATGGAATCACTACCATTCCTGAACTGATTCTTGCTCCCCAGATGGACATCCCTCCAAATGAAGAAAAGAAACTGGACGATACGATTACTTTCTGTGATAAGATAAATAACCCTGCCACCAGCATCACGATCCCGGCAACAAATGTCATCAGCTCATGTTTTGGCTTCTTCATATACTCCTCCATTTCTACCACTGTATGTGAATCAATCTGTTATGCTGTAAACTTCACTGCCGTTCCGGAAACAAGGATCTCCGCACCACCGGCAACAATTGTTGTTGAAGCAAATCTGACATTTACGATTGCATCTGCGCCCATGCTCATAGCCTGGTTGATCATATATGAAATTGCTTTATCCTTTGCTTCTGCCATCATCTGTGTATATGCCTGCATTTCTCCTCCTACCATATTACGGAAGGATGCTCCGATATCTTTTCCGATATTCTTACACATAACACAACAGCCTGTTACTAATGAGAGTACCTGATACTCTCTTCCTGGTATATTCTCTGTATTTACTACTACCATTTTCTTTTCCTCCTGCGTTTTCCATAACCTTTTGTTTCTCCTGCTCCCTGCAGGCTTCTTTATCATACCACGAATGAACGCGACCTGTAAATCACTTTATACTACACGTTAGCATCATTAAAACATGCATTTTTTATGTTTTCTTTTCACAATTCATTGACATCCTGAACATAGAATAAACACATTTATCCAGTAATATAAATACCATCAAAGGAAAACAAAACCAAGAGGACATCACCGGAAATGCGGTCAGAGCAAGCGTTTCCGACTGAATGTCCTCAGATCTAAAAAGTGCATACCTGAATATCAGATACACACTTTATAATTATTGCTTACTTTCATTTTTCATAGATTCCCTTCCTTCGCCCCGTAGCAATACCTGCTGCGGGGCTTTTGTTTATCTCATGTCTTATATAGCATCTGCCATATTCCGAACATTCCGGAAGACTTCTATTTTTATTTTATTTTCTTAACCTTAACGCTCTTTGCAGCTCCGGCTTTTTTGAAAGCTGATTTATATGCCTTTACCTTTTTCTTTGGCACGCTGATCGTTGCTTTTTTATTTATCTTTGTAAATGCTGATTTTCCGATGGTCGTTTTCTTTAATTTACTGCTCTTGACCGTGATTGTTTTCAGCTTCTTATCACCATAAAATGCCTTGCTTCCAATCTTGCTTACCTGCTTTGGAATCGTGAGTTTCTTGATCGCTGTACACTTGGCAAATGCTTTATCACCAATTTTTGTAAGCTTCGCATCCAATGTAACCTTGGCAAGCTTCTTGCATCCGTAAAATGCACTCTTGCCAATTGATTTTACATTTTTACCAAGCTTTACGGTTTTCAGCTTCTTGCAATTCTTGAATGCACTTCCGCCAACAGAAGTAACCTTGAACTTATAGCCCTGATACATAACTGTTGCAGGTATTGTTGCCTTTGTTACGGATTTCTTTGCTCCATACAGCGTCACAGTACCCTTCTTGGCATCTGATTTTGTAATCTTATAACGCAATTTCCCAACTTTGAACTTTGTTCCAACTGCCGCAGGCTTTTCTGCCTTGATAAATTTCTGGGAATACTGATTCTTTGAAGTATCAATACCATCCTGCTTTGCTCCTGCAAAACTGTTGTTTGAAATATGGGATACATTCTTTGGAATCACCATCTCTTGGATATTATTGCAATTCTTAAATGCATTATCTCCGATATTCTTAAGACTGTCCGGAAGTTTTATCGTATTCAGATTATGACATCCATCAAATGTACCATTCGCAATCTTTGTTACACCCTCCGGGACATCGATCACATGAAGATTATCACAGGTCTTAAATGCTCCTGTACCAATTTCCTTTAATGTCTTGCCAAGGAACTTTACTTCATTCAGATTGTTGCAGCCATAAAATACATATGCTCCTACCTTCTCCAGGGTCTTTGGTGTTATCAGTTCATGAAGATTATCACATTCATAAAATGCATAATCCGGAATTATACGGATCTTTGTCTTTGAAATATCGATCTTAATATTGACACAATATGCAAAGGAATATTTTCCAATCGATGTTACACTTGCAGGAAGTGTGATCTGCAGATTGGAATTTCTTGCAAATGCATATGCTCCAATAATCGCTGTATTAGATGTTTTTGCAAACTCGATCTGGTTCAGATTGCCGCACTGATAAAATGCATAATCACTAATCACCTTTATTGTTGTCGGTATCTGAAAACCTCCATTTAAAGCAGCGGTTTCAAATGCATATGGTGCGATCGTCGTTACCGGAACAGGGATCTTATACAATCCCTTTCCTGTATAATGAAATGCCGGAGCAAAACGATACGCCTGCTTTCCATCCTTACTGAGAAGCAGTTCACCTTGATTCTTATTCTGGATCTGTGCCTGGTTTGGATTATTTGTATTCCATGTATATGTCTTAAAATAAGCGTTTGTATCTGCTGCTGCAAATCTGCCGATTGACCGGCAGCCGGCAAATGCCCCTGTACCAAGCTTTTTCAGATTGGAAGGAATAGCGATAACTCCCATCTCAGCATATGGAACAACAACACCCTGTGCCGTTGCAGTTCCTGCTGCATCCGTTGCCGTAGCTGTATCATTTGCATCTGCTTTCTTGTAGCTGTACAGTGTACTAAGGCTCTGGCAATTCTCAAATGCCCGGTCACCGATCGTTACAATCGTATCCGGAACTGCGATCAGGGAAACCTTCTCACATCCCTTAAATACATTATTGCTAATTCCTGTTACTGTCCTGCCGTTGATCGTTGCCGGTACAATGATCTGTTCCGCATTCTTGTTTCCTTTGTATGCGGTGATCGTACCATTTGCATCACATACAAATGATGCTGCTGCACTATATGTATACATCTGTCCTGCATTATCAGCTTTTGATAAAGAGCCCGCACCCATCAGTGCCAGTATGCAAATACACATTGCTGCAGCAAGCATCAGCCATAATTGTTTACTTCTTGTCTGCTTCATAGCATAACCTCCCTAAAAAATACTGTTTCTATTTTATCATGCCATTCCACAGAAAGATAGTTTATTTCGATTTACCCTTATGAAATACTTTTATTTTTTGATAGTTGCTTTTACAACACCCTTTACAACCTTATATTTTTTATTGCCCAGTTTTACAGTGCCTGTAACCTTCTTTGCAATCTTTCTTCCTCCAATGTAAGTGTGATCGTTGGATTCTTCCACTGTGTCCATCTAGAATTTTTATCCATTTTTAGACAAACGAAAAAAAGCCTAAAACCTTTCAGTTTCAAGCTTTTTGAATAATGCCGGCGACCGGCACTTTCTTAATTTTTTCCAACTATGAAAATAATTGAAAAATCTAGGTTTTAAGCCATTTTCTAGCACTTCTTATTGTATCAAATATGAAAGTAAATGAAATATTTTTGCCCCTAAATTGCCCCTAAAATCAAACAGCTGGTAATGTCAATATCTGCCCAACATGAATCGTGGTGCCGGTGATCTTCGACAGGCTCATGATCTCAACATACCGGTCACCATTCTTCAGATACTTTGCAGCAATATCCCATAAGGTATCACCTTTCTTGACGGTGTATGTCTTTGTCTTCTTTGCTGCCTCATTCGCTGATGCGTTCGTGCCTGGAATGCTGAGAACTAAGCCCGGATGGATTGTTACGCTCGTTAATGAGTTAAGGCTCATGATCTCTCTATATCGTGAACCGTCACCGAGATACCTTGCGGCAATTCCCCATAAGGTGTCGCCTTTCTTTACTTCTACAGTCTGGTATCCGGTATCATTATCTTTTATATCTGCTTTAACATTGTCGACATATGACGGCACGCCATATCCGATGATGTACTTATCATCAATCCGATATGTACGCTCATGCACAGCATCTGATGTATTACCCTCAACAGTTTTTATATAAGGAGGACATACCTTTGTAACTATTCCGACGTGTGACGGATCCATCAGCTTGTGAGCTTTTGAAAAAAATACCGGAATACCAGGTACCGGTGTGTATGTACCGCCGTAAGCTTTTGCGTTCTTCCATCTGCCCTGCTTGATGAACCACTTCATCCCAGCGGTGCAGCTTGCAAATCTTGTAACCACATCCTTTGCCACACCACACATATACATTACCCAAGTTACGAAAATGGCACACCATGCCACATCCATACCGAATTTTGCCCCGGTCAGCCCATTGTATACATTAATGTACTTATCATCACCATCCGGCTCACATGTTCCGATCTGACTCTTTGCTGTGCTTATAATCTTGTCAACAATACTCATATTCTATTCCTCACTTTCTGATTTTTTCTGTAGAATGTCGATAGCTTTCGTGATCACCGCTGGCAACGGAATCCCCATTAAACCTGCGTTTTCAACCAATGAGATTAATTCATTTGCCATGAATGCTATGATCACCGCATCCCTGATATAGTTTGTTTCTATCACTAGATCGAGCCTGTATGCCACCAGCACAAATACAAGCGTCATGCACTTACGGCATAACCCTTTCCATCCCGCCTTGCTTTCAAGCGAGCCTGTAGCTGTCTTATTGCTTTTGTGGAATACTCCTGCCACCACCAATCCTGATACATAATCAAGCCCCATGAAAATCAAAAGAGACACCAGTCCGGTGTCCCATCCTCCAAACAATGCTGCTATTCCGGAGCCAACCGCTCCGATCATTGTACATATAAACTGTTTCATGTTTTCTTTCTCCTTTCTATGATCCGATCATTCCGCCACCGGGATTTATTATACTTCCACCAGATTCTATCTTGATTTTTGCAAGATTAATAAATCCGTCATGCAGAGATGCTACAAGCGGATCAAGTACCTTTCTTACATCCGCTATTGTTGACACTTTTGTTTCATCCGGCAGTAACGGCAATGACATTACACCTGCTATATTTGTGAACTCTGCACTGTATTTGTTATCAACATTCTGTAACTTTAATACATCTGCAACCACTGCGTTGATGCTTTCATTAACATTATTAATGTCATTAGTATGTTTGTCAGATAAGTTCTTTACAGAAGCATTTACGGATTCTATATCTGCGTTTACAGCATTCAGTTTATTTTTATTATCATCTATACCTTGTGAAAGTTCAGTATCTTTTTCTGACAATGATGATATGTCACTTTTTACTCCATCAATAGCAGATGTTCTTGCCTGTGTCTCCTTATCAACAGCATTTTTTATATGATCATCCGTCTCTGCCTTTGTGTAAACAGATGACAGCCTTGAATATAATATCTCAAAAAGAGGTTTTACTGTTCCTATATTAATACCATTGATATTAATCTCATACAGTGGGAAGGTATCTTCTTCTGCTCCCCAATATATACTTCCTGTCGGATATTCTGGTGTTGCTGCTGTCCCTGCAGATGGTGTACCTTTAATTACCTCAAGTGTTACATTTTCAATGCCAGTGTCTTTTTTGTACTTTGCTACAATAAGATCTTTCCGGTTGTATCCTTGACTGCCGCTGTCAATCGTAAGATCGTCATAATCTCCTGCAGTGATCCGAGCATGACACCCTTTCATAACCAGATCCCCACAGGATACTCTTGCAGTATTGACATCGACCATAGTCAACTTGAACATATCTCCAACTGGCAGCACATAGTTATCTTTTCCAATGATTCCAAGATTCAACGCTCGGTCATCATCTGCCGTTACATGATTTACTCCGGTTTTTCCTGTTACTATTTTCATTACTTATCCTTTCCGTGTAGCATCACCTACACTATATGATATATCAACTGTATCATCATCTAACTTGACTATTATATTTGTGATACTGCTTATTACATAGGAATCTGTCACGCTTTCATATCCGCCAATTATATCACCTATATGTTGCTCAGTATCACTGCTTGTAACTGCAAATGCATCAGCTCCTATTAATTCCTGCAATCTCTCTGTTCCACCAGAGACAAGGTCCTCATCAGATTCTGCAGATGTATTCTCATAAGTACTCACATATTCCTCAATTCCATATAGACGTTGAGATGTGCTTATATTCCCATTTGCATCAGCATATAAATGCACTACAGTTCTATCCTGAAGTTCTCCTTTACCAAGACATATAAGATGATTTACACCTCTATATGTCTTCTCAATAGTGAAATTAATATCGTTCTGGTTGTATTCTATCCGGTCGGAATAATCAACTAACGGCACATATGATACATGAACTATTCCATTTTTAACGATTAAATACAAATTCATACCTATAGCTTTACCAAGCTTAACTAACCCGGTATATAGATCTATGTATCGGTCAAACCGAAATGTTTTTACTGTGTATCCAATACGCTCGGCAGCAAATACCGATGACAGTCCACATAAATTTATAAGATCCTGAATAATGTTTCCAGCATCCCCTGATACAATCCGGTAGGCTGCCCCAGACGGAGGCTCTATGATCTTACTCATAAGTACTCCCCTGAAACTTCTGCCTGAATATCTGATCTCATTATTCTCCGTAATCACTTTTACGGAATCTACAACACCACCGCACTCCGTATCATTGACATACCACCAATAGCCTCCACGCATGACATTATTCTTAATACCAACTGTGATCTCAAAATTCTTCTCATTTGCAATATCAAGATCAATATTATAATGATGCAGGCAACCTTCATCATTAAGATTTCGGTCTGTATAGATCACATCCAAATCGGTTCACTCCTTTCAGCTTTCAAAAGCAAATCAAAATTAAAATCCGCATTCCAATATATAGCCTGTTCTCCGGATTTAATTTTGTGAAATATATCATTCTTTCTGTCTCTGAATCGGAATATATTTACAGTTGCTCCATTCAATTTATATAACCTTATAGTCTGCCGTTTTGAATCAATCTCTACTCTTTCACCAGCCTGAATAGTATAGTTTAACGCATATATATGACCACCTATTGATATAGCCGGATTCTGCGCATATCCATAGATGGTCATTATAAATTCTGCCTCATTAAAATTACTATTTGCAAATTGTGTAGCATTCCCTGGCGAAGCGGAATAATCATATTCATAACCATATGAATATCCACGTCCACTATCGTCTGATTCTATCGTTTCATATCGATACTGAAACAATTCCTCTTTCACCCATGTATCTGCAACTGTTACAACCTTTAAAGATAACTTTGTATATGGTCCTACCAAATACTCTGACTTATCACTTGCGTAAATAAAACATTCAAGGTAATAATTGCCAATATACAGTTTTCCAGGCACTTCATTGATGATATCCTGTTCAAACAGTTCAAACATATCATTCTTTACATTCCTGCATATCCTCGGAGTCGGGCAACAAATAGTGATCGGAAGCGTCTTTTCTGTAATTTTCTTTCGAAAATTCTCTACACTTTTCCGGTCACTATCATAGATCCACTGATAGTCTCGAAGGTCATTTTCGTTTGCAAAGATATATTTCTTTCCAAATTCAAGAACATTTCCCTGACTATTTACATATTTTATATTCTCAAGCATATGTTCTCACCATCCTTCCAAATTCTCTACCATCAATCTTAAGCTTCGTACCTTCTGTAAGTGCTCTTACCATGTATTCATACATATTATCATCAATATGTCTTACCACCTCAAGAATCAAATACAGAACCTTTGATAACTCTGATTCATTGTCTACTGTTCTTCCTGTTGCTGCTGCCATCTGATCTGCTACCTTACTGATCCATTCTGTATTCTTCTCTAGCGGCACTACAGCCTCGGCTCCATTACCTTCAAGAATACCGACTTGACCTTTCTTAAGTACACCACCTTCTGCAAGCTGTGGTGCATTCAATTTATCAAGCTTATTAATTGATACTCCCGGAATCGCATTAATAACGGATATACAAGCATTGATTGCAGATATAAAACCATTAATGATCTTTGTCGCTGTACCTAATATGCCATTGATAGCTGCTGTAACGGCTCCCTTGATGCCATCTGCGATAGCTGTTCCAACCTTGGAAAAGATATCCTTAATCTTCTGCCATGTATCTGAAAAGAACTTAACCATCGGTGAAAATGCATTCTTGATACCAGTCCAAGCCTTACCAAAAATGTCACTAAACCATGTACCTACTGATGCATATGCACCTTTTATTCCATTCCAGATTCCACTGAAAAATCCAGTAACAGCCGACCAAACACTCTTAATTCCATTCCACGCTGTTGTAAAGATGCCTTTAAAAAACTTTCCTACTGCTGCAAATGCACCTTTTATACCATTCCATATGCCTTTAAAAAAGGCAGGTGCTGCATTCCAGACTTTCTTAATGCCTTTCCAAGCCATTGAAAACGATTTACGACAGTTGTTGATAACTGCCATAATTGCAATAATCGCCGCTTCCAATGTGATCTCAAGCATCTCGCAAAACCATTCAAGTATCGGTTTCAGCACTCCGAGTATCTCTTCTGATATCAGACTTATCACCTCAACGAGCGGAGGCAGGATCATATTGATAAGTTCCATCAATGGATCCAATATCATTAAGATCAGATTTATAATTGGATTGAGCAAATCAAGTATTGGCTGCAATAATTCCAGTACTGGCTGCAAAATCGAAATTAAAATAGGAAGAATCTGCGACACTATCTGCACAATAGGCGGCAAAATCATATTAATCAAATTCGTAAGCGGCGGCAAAATAGTCTGAACTATCTGCAATAATGGTGGTAACAGTGTATTAACAAGGGATAATATAGTAGGCAAAATAGCTTGCAAAGTTCCGAATATAGACTGTAATGCAGATGTAAGTGTCTGCCCCAGCTCTCCACCTATACCCGGCAACAAGGTTTCAAGTATGCCAGGAAGGTTATTCACCAATTCGGACAGCAACGATGTTGCGCCCTGTATCAGTGATGGCAGTATCTGTTCTATAAGTGGCGGTATATATGGTGCCAATTTCTGTGCAAGACTTGATATACCTGTAACTATCCTTGGCAGTGTGTCTGCTATTCGTGGTACAAGGTTATCAGCTACAGCCATCACAGAATCAACAAGGTTATTGATCAACACTCCCATGTCCTGTGATGGGTCGGCCATTCCTGTGAGCAGATTCGTCCATGCGGACTTCATCATGCCGATAGATCCCTGTATTGTAGTGGCTGCCTCTTTTGCGGTTGTACCTGTTATCCCCATATCGGTCTGTACAACATGAATAGCCTCTATCATCTTATCAAACGATACACTATTGACATTATCTGCTGTAACGGTCATGGTGTCACCGAGTACGCCTGAGTCATTGATAAGCCTTGCCATCTCGGATGCAGTACCACCATAGCCAAGCTTGAGGTTATCTAACATCGTGTAGTTTTGCTTAGCAAAACCCTGATATGCATTCTGTATAGATGCCATATCAGTTCCCATCTTATTGGCATTATCTGACATATCTGTTATGGCCAGATTTGCAGTTTCAGCCGCCTTTTCCGTGTCACCGCCCAATCCCTGGAGCAGCGACGCTGAAAAGCTTGTTACAGTGTCCATGTACTCGTTCGCCGACAGCCCCGCCGTCTTATATGCATTATTTGCATACTCAACTACCTTATCTGAGCTGTCCTTGAACAGTGTCTCAACACCACCAACAAGCTGCTCGTAGTCCGCATACTCGCTTACAGCTTTAGCAGTAATGCCAGCTATTCCAGTAGCCACAGCCGTTGTTGCAACCACGGCGACCTTTGCTGCCTTGAGCGCAAACTTGCCGATATTGCCAAACACAGAACTCATCTTTTTGCTTGTCTTCTCTGCCTTGTCGCCAGTCTCTTCAATTTTCTCATTCGCATCTTCATTTGATACTGCGATTCGTCCCAGTATCTTAAATACTTCCAAAAGGGTCTACCCCCTTTCCTCAATAATAAAAAAATAGAGACACACGTTCTGTGTGCCCCTATGGTTTAAAATTCTCTATGATTGACATAGAATCCCTTATGGTTGTTTCAAGTTCGCCTCTGCTCTCAAATGCTCCTGATCCAACAGGCTGCGAATTGCCACCTGATGTGCCATACAGCCTTGCCTTGAAGTCATTGAATGATATGTTCTCCCAGCACTTATGGATATACATATCCCAGAGCTTATCATCATCGTCAAGACGCACAAACGTGCATACAAACTCATCAAAGCTCTGATTGTCTATCATCGTATCAAGCAGAGTGTACGGATCCGCATATCGTTTAAATATGAGATCCATGAACTTGAGATAGCCTACTGTTTCTTCTCGAACAATCTTGAAACAACCTTGATAAAATCCGCAAAGCCCGGAAGAGCGACTGCATCATATAACATCTGTGTGAATACAGAGAGATCAAGATCTGCTACCTCATCCACTGTCATTCCTGACAGGTGTGACAAGCAGACAAATACCTCACGCTGGCAGTCTGACAGCTTAGTCAGAATCACATCTGCAAGCTCGAATGCAAGACCAATACCCACATTCTCGAGGAACTTCGATGTGTCCTCATCATCCTCGCCATCACAAGCAAGCTTCTCACGTTCTTTTGCAATAAGCTCTTTGAACCCATTGCCGCTGAATGAATCTTTGAAGTCTTTCACTCCAAGCTTGCTGAACAGCTTCAGGAATGCGGCTATATCTGTAGCCTTTGGATTTCTAAGTGTATATGGCTTGACCTCCTGCACATCCTCTACTGCCTCAGTATCTTCAACTACTTCGGCATTCTCTACTACATCTTTGTTCTCTTTTATCTCGGTTGTTCCCATGATTATCTCTCCTTTTCTATGTCAATTAGTCTGTTACTTCTGTACTGGAATCTATAGACTGCTGAACCTGCTCCGTTGTCGTGCCGGTAGGCAGATAGATGTGGTATGGCAGTGTATCAGCTGCTGGTGACAGATCCGCATAGCACTCCATTGTCAGCGCAAATGTGCCATTCTCCTTGTTCTTGCCCTCTATCTCAATGCCTGATGTACAGAGAGCATTGTCAAAGATCACGATAACAGGACGACCATCTAAGAATCTTCCAATATATCCGAAGTTCTCAATGTAATCATCCTTTTCAATTCTTGCCTTGGATTCGATCACATCGTATCCTTCCGCTGTTGATGTGCCATTCTGCCCGATAATAGCCATCTTGATCGTCTCAGGCGACAGCTCCACCATGTTTGTATCCATCTGTGCTGTCTCGCCAGTTTTAACCGTCAAATCCTTAACCTTAACCACTGCTCCATCTACTTCAATATCCTTAAGTTCCGGCTTAATAGACAGCTTCGTTCCGCCGGATGTAGCACCGATCAGAGATTCAGCAAAGTTCCATGTCTTTTTTGATGCGTCATACTTGAGCCCTTTGTGAATCGTTCCGGCACCAAACACAATGTTCTTCGGTGTCTTGTCTGTGATACCGGATGACTTGAACTCTTCAAAAGTTAATGTATCTGCCATGTTATAATCACCTTCCATTCTTATATTCTTTAATCGTCAAATTGATCTGTATCCGTTTGAGGTCTGCATCCCCTGTTGGCACTGGTGACGCATTCCCATAAAAAACGGCAACCCCCGCACCACTTGCAAGGATTGCCGTTCGTTCAATATTCTGTTCTATCTTCTGCTTGTACTTCTCCAGGCTGAACCATGAGCCTCTTGTGAATCCATCTATGATGAATGTTATTTCCTGACATCCATCCTCCTCAGGAGTATCCCCCTCGGAGTATTCACCAACAAAATATGCCTCCGGCGGGTCATCCTGCCACTCCATAAATGCATATGGTATCTCAAGTTCATCTGTGAGTACACTGTTGATATATGATAATGTCTCTGTCGTCATTCGTCATCACCACCTTACTCACTGAACGTCTGATTGAGAATAGAGCCAAGTCGCTTGATGATCTTGCTCTTGGTCTTGTCAAAGGCTTTCTGTAAAGGTCTGAGAGGTTTCTTACCATAGGTAAAAACAGCTACTATATTTCCTGCCTTATCCTTTTTTACCTTACTGAATTTGCTAGCTTGTTTTAAGCTCATTCCATCAGGTCCCACAGGAGCCCACCATCCGCCTTTACGACCATTCTTTTTCAAAGCATATTCGCCTGTGCCGTATTCTTCCCAGATAGCATTCTCCCTAGGATTTCCAATTACAGCCTCGCCCTTATCTTCATCGACATAGTGAGTCCATTCGCCTTTGGTGTGACCTGTATCAACTCTTGTCTGTGCTATCTTGGTCTGAGCCTCAACCTCTACAGCAGCTTCGTACAAGAAGGCTACAATCGAATCATTCAGAGCCGCCTCAACCTTTATTCTGTTGTCTGTGAACTCCACATTTCCCATTACTGACCTCCTGTATATTTCAGATATATCTCAAGCTGCTCATGCATGCCCATAGGATCATCAATAACCATGATGTCATATACCTGACCATTAACCACCATACGACTGTTCTCAGCCTTGATCATGTCACTGAGCTGTTTATAATCAGCCACGAACATATGCGTGGATTCCTGCACCTTGGCATTATATGTTGTGTACTTACTGTCACCGCCTGAGAGGTCAAGCCATCCGTTCAAGGTATCTTCAGATATCCATGTGACTTCCTGTTCGCCTATCTCATTTCTTGTTATGCTCTTGATCTGTATATCTGCAACTGCATTTCCGCCTATTCCTCTCATATTCAAAACCTCGCTTTCATATATGGCCTTAAAAAGCCAAGAAGCGACTTTGGATATCCCATGAGGGAATTGTCGCCATCCATATTGAAATAGGTCACAGAGTGCCTACTGATGGTCTCAGACTGTACACCGACCTTATCCCGGTTGTTCAGGTCCCATGAAAGCATATTTGCAGCACCGACCTTGATATCCATCGGATATACTATCTTCGTAGCCATTACCACTGGTTCGCTTACAAGCTCCTCATTCACTTCTATATGTCCATTATCCATATCTACAGCTTTGATGGTGTACAAGCCATCGTTGTAGCGTGACTCTGACACCTGTATAGTGTCGCCAATTTTGAACAGCTCAGATGCATACTGAAAGCCTGTCACAGCGTCCACAGGAGCCACAAACCGCCTGTTCCTGTCCTGAAAATTATTATTTGTATATTTTCGGATCAGGAGTTCCAGTGCCTGAAGCTTTACTTCAAGCACCTTATCCTTTACTGCACCAGTATCAACATACTCTTTCAGTTCATCAACAGTCATGATCATACGATCACCACCTTACTGCGCTGTAACTGTATAACCATCATGCTCCATGAACCAGTCTGCCATACGCTTAGATGTGATCTCTGCTTTGCCGTTTGCAAACTGCACACCACCGGCACCGATTCCACAGTAAGTAGCGTTATCATTAACAGATACTGTCCAGCCTGTAGGCTCACTCTCTGTCTTTGGCTCTGCCACTACAGGCTCAATAACTTCACTTGTCTGTTCTACGGTCTTTGTTTCCTTTGTTGCCATATCCTGTCACCTATCCTTTCTTTACGCAATCTTAATGTTACGAAGCGCACCTGCATGCTGTGTGTTTTTAAGAACTGTAGCTGCGATCATCTCTACTTCAGCATCCTTTACTGTTCCCGGCTTACTGAAATCAGGCAGATACTGATCAATAACTGAACCACCATTCAGGCTGATTCCGTGGAATCCATCGTTTACATCAAACTTGACTGCATAGATATCTGTAAGACCTGTTGTTTCTGTCTGTTCAGCTCCAAGCTTTCTCTTAATGCCTTTCTTAACAACAGAATTTGCAACAGCCGATCCGCTTGATACTGTGTAATGATTCTGCATATCGATAAGCTTCACTCCATCAATCGTAGTGATACGCTTTCCGAATGCTTCCTCACTCTCAGTCTTGTATCCAAGGATACGGGCTACAGTCTGAATCTTTGTGATCATCTCTGTGTTTGTAAGCACTGCATCAGCATCTGTTGACTTGACAAGAAGGCTCAGTGCCTCATAGAACTCATCAGCATTAGACTTGATCGCTGTGATAGATGACAGATCAATAGCCTTGTCTGTGCCGTACTCTGTCGTTGTTCCGGCGATCATAGAATCAAGGCCCTGAAACTCCGGATGATCACCAGATGCTGTTGTGGTTGCATCTCCATTAATCAGCGTGTAGTGGAATAAAGACACGATTGCCTTGATATGTTCCTCGATCTGATATGCCATGTTGTCAAAGTTACCAGCAACCTTATTGAGCACTCTGTCCATCTGAACTGCTCCGCCCATGATCGCAAGATTTGCTTCGCACTCCTGCTTTGTAGCTGCTGATGCAGTATAAGAACCGCCTATCTTTCTAAACTCCGCTGTAGCTGGAAGTACCTTTCTGAGATACTTATACTTCATTGTTGAGCCACCGCCTGATGCTGATACACAGTCATCAAATGTCAGTGACTGTAATACTGTTGACTGTCTAAGAAAGATATCCACAATCTGTGAAAATACCTTGTCACTCATACCTTTCTTAAGTTCTTCTAATGTCATTGCCATAGTTTTCACCATTCCTTTCTTTTACTGGTTATTATTTGCATTTTCATACTGCTGTTTTAATGCCTCTGCAAGTGTCTTCGGCTCACTGTTATTTGCGTTCGGATCACCCTTCTGAAGCTGATTTTCAAGGATGTTCTTCTGGTTACTTCCAGCACTTTCAAACTGGTTCGGAAGCTGTGTCTTGAGATCTGTAAGCATGCTATCCCATCCTTTGATGTTGCCATCATCGTCCAGTTTAAGCTCCGTATTCTTTTCTTTCAGGTTTGCCTTTAATTTGTAAGCAACATAATCAACATCACTTACATGAGCAGATAATAACGCAACCTTAATAGCTGAATTAACTCTCGTTTCCTCAAGTTCCTGCTGCAGTCTTGTATTTTCAGCTTCATAAGTAGAAATCTTCTGCTGCATCCCCTCATCGCCTTTAGATGCTTTTTTCAGTTCTTCAATGAGCTTATTTGCATTGCCAATCTCCGTGTCTTTGCCGGTGATCAGTCCATTGAGTTTTTCAAGCTCTGAATCATACTTCTCTTTGCTGACGTACTTGCCCTCGGACAGATCTGTATATCTGACATGCTTGAGTTTATCTGCCTCCGTGCTGTTCTTCTCGTCAATCTTCGCCTGTACCTGTTTGTACAATTCTTCTCCTAACAGTTCCTTTAATTCCATTGTTCCATCCTTTCTTGGCTTTAATTGTAGCCACACATGGCAGTTATCACTCTTGCCGGAGTTATTCTTTATCGGTCACAGTTTTACCGCCTTAAGCCGATTTTGGGCATAAAAAAAGACCATGTTTTTATCATGGTCTGAATTAACTAAATATTATGTTTTAGTTCTTTATTTATTATTCAAATATCCGTTCTCATACAAAAAAACGTTTTCTTCAACTGTCAGAGCTGAAAAAGGGTTAGTCCAAGAATCATCCTCTGTTTCAAAATCAGGTGCTTTAAATTCCGATGGAATAAAGCCTAGTTTATCGCATATTCTCTGATATTCTGTCTCTTTATCCATTATAACACCTCCATTTTTACTCCAGCATCTTCAAATATACTTCTCACATTGTCATTATAACCCTTTATCTCTAATTGAGCAAGTGCAGATGACGCTATTGGTGCATTAAATTTCTCTTTATCCACTGAATATTTATATATTTTCCCATCATGGCATACAACTAGTCCAAATTTATAAGCACGTTTTTTGCAAGTCATTAAATCTGCCAAACTTGGCACGCTACTTCCTGGATGATTATGGATTGCTATGATTGTATTTGGCTTGCTGTTGTACAACATTTCTATCATTCCTTTATTTGGCTTTGCTGTACTTTCCTCATGATACTCCTTATTTATTTTTGATTTTCCAGTCAAATAGTCAACAAAAGCAATATCCTCGTATCTTGTTCCCGAACGATGAGTTAACATTTCTTTTGATCGCTGCCATGCGATTCTATTAACCCTATCACTATCTGATACTTGGTTGAATTTTCTTCTGTAAGCCGGAGATTCTATTATTTTTTTATGAATAACTGTGTCTTGATAAATATATTTTGGCTTACTTTGTTCTTTTTCATGCGTAATCTCAAACGACACCTTAAAATACTTTTCTTTGTACTCCTCAAAGTCTGTCGTCTTATCCAGCCCGAAGTATTCCGCTCGATCTTTCAGTCGCTGAAGCTCATCATCATCCAATGCCCATCTTGCTCTCTGTAATAAGCAACACCGGCAATTACAATCCTCTGCAGGATCTCCAAACATCCCAGGAGCATCTACCTGCATACCGCCAGCTTCAAAAGGTTCATCTATTTCACGAATCTGTCCATCAAGTAGTCTATGCAGATCTCTTGTATTGCCATCAAGAGTGGAATCCCACTGCTTCACAATATCCGCACCTTTGCTCTTTGCTACGTGCTGAGCGTCCAACGCTGACTGTACCTGTATACGATGCCCCTCAGTTCTTGCAATGCGGATAGAATTGTTATAAGCCCTCTGGAATGGTGTATTTGCCATATGCCGTGAAAGCTTACCAGCTACCTCATTCCACGTTGAGCCATTTGCAATGCCTCTTGATACCTCCGCTCTAACTGCTTTCTTGAGGTATGTCACATCCTCGCCCATTTTGTCGTAGAGTGACTTACTGAGCTTGCTGTCCGTCTGAATAGCTCTCACAACTGCCGCCTGATCTATCGGCATGATGATCGGAATACCTGTCTGCTGCAGGTCATACATGACACCTGTGTATCCGTCTCTATAGCACTTAGTCAGGTAGTCAGACACAGTTGCATATGAGTTAGACTGCAAGTTGCTTAGAGCACCTTCAAGTTGTGCTTTCAGTGCCTCTTGATATCTTCTCTGGTAGATTATACTTTGCAGATTTTCCATATCTGTCCTTGCAGACAACTCTCTGATCTTCTGCTCACAATCTTTCAGTGCCTGTTTATATGTATCTTTTAACCTGGCAATTGTTGTTTCTTCTCTATGCAGTTGTGCCTTTATTACTTCTTTCTGATTCTCATTCATATCAATCTAACATACTATCGTCAAGTTCTATCGCCCACTTGTAAGCTGCACTGTTATCACTTGCCATATATTTTTTTCCGTTTAAATCAAACAAATAATGGTCCGTTTGCTCTTTGTTAATTTCACAAATATATAAGCCATCAACTATTGCATTTTTATATTTTAACGGAATAGCACTCATTAGAATAAAATTATCAGAATATCCATAATTATTAATGCTACCTAGCCCATAATTTATTAATTCTCCTCCTGATAAATTTAATCTATACGAACCATTATCAATGTAACCATATACAGCTATCTTGTCTCCGGAATCAACCATACTCGCTTCTGCTATACAATAGTATAGTATATTTGAACCATCATCATTTCCAAATTTAAACAATACGACTCCATTTTTTCCTTTTGAATATGTTAATCGTAATAATTTAACTGCACTTGAATTTGACAACTGAATATAGCACTGTCTATTTGACGATGTTGTGTCACTCGATACTTGTCCTTTTATATATCGTGTTACTGTAAAATAATTGTTATTTACGAAACAAACCCAACCATTCTGATCATCCGTACCTTTATATAGCAACCACCTACTTCCTTCTGTAAGTATCTTTAAATTGCAACCTAATGCTATCGATATTTTTTTAAATTTATCGTCATTCAAATCTGCCTCATATTGAACAGCCCCACCGCCTATTACTTCTTTTTGTTTAGAAAGAGATATAATTTTATATCCTAATACTCCCATCAACTTACCTCCTGATCTTCAACTGTATATAATCCATATGTCATTGCTATTTTTCCAGTCGCCTGTATGGTTGTATCAACATATCCAGCAACTCCATAACCTGCCGATTGTATATTCTTAATATTCTCCGCCATCACGTCCGCCGAGTCTGTTGGTTCTGTAGCCACTCCTTTTTCAGTGATAGCTGTGGCTATCTTGGTATTTCTATCACTGACAGATTTTTTTAGATTTTCTTCCGTTTCTTCTATTTTTTTTAACCGATCACCAACAATCTTTGCATCTGCCGCTTCACCGGATATGGACAAAGTAGGGTCGACCTTAATCAAATATTTCATAAACTGTGCAATTATATCTTTTTCCGTCTTATCATTAGTCACTTCTCCGAATTCACAGCCATCGAGAACCTTTCCAACTGCAAGTTCTGTATTGTATTCCTGTGTTATACTTGATTCTTCATCTACCTTAGTAAAACAGATCACAAATCCAACCATGCCAGGCACTCTGCAAGCTGTAGCACCTACAAGCCATGAAAATGTGATATAATCTTCATCGGCCACAGCTAAGTCATCGACAGCATAACAATCTGTTTCCTTGTCCTCATTCACATAATTGACCTTTACGCCGAACTCAGACATGTCATTATCCTGATAATATCTCGGCATTTTAAAATGCTTTCTTGTCACATTTTTATCATGATATACTCCGAGTATCTTCTCATTTCCCGGAAGTGTAATCTTTCTCAAATTGCTATCTATTTTGCAATATGTTATATTCTCCATCTTTATTTTTCACCACCAGTCTCTACATTTACCTCTTTCAACAGATCCTGCGCTTTTTTCGTATCGTCTTCTTCCTTTGCCGGTAACTTGTCTTTTATCTCCTCATAGTCAATATCTAACCAATCGCAAATAGCCTTAACTACAGTCTCATCATCAAGCACATTCGCAACACTCAAGATCGTATTAATCTCTGCCTGTCTGGTTTGTGCTTCGGTCAGTTTGATCTGTGCATTTTCCTGCACATTACTCATGAGATTATGAGTAAACTCAAACCTGACATCCTCAACCTGATATGCGGTTCCATCCGCATTGTTAATCTCATCTACGACTATCTCAACCAGTTTACGAAGCATTTTTTTTATGTTTTTTTCTACTTTATTTGCTTTTAGATCAAGTAAAGAGTAAGCCGCCTTAATTGCGATGTTAGTTGTTGCTGATGTATCTTTGAGACCCACTGTATTCAAGCCCATACCAAACCGGTATATATTCTTTTCATCAAGTTCCAGCTTTGCCTGTCGTGCCTGATATGGTACATCAACAGTCTTGACATCTACGTCACCATCCTCGCCTACACCTATAATTTTCTTTGTCTTGAGATTTGTTTGAAGCTCGTCCATATTGTCCCCCTCAAAACCTTTGACTACATGAAGCGGTGTGTCAAAGTCTATAAGGTTATTTGACAGACTGGAGGCCATCAGATCATAGTCATCTATGAGCGGTTTTACCGGTTTAAGGCTTGAAATCTGTTTTCTATTATTGTCAATCCGGATGAATGGTATATAGCCGAATCCGTCAAAATATGTTTCGCCCTTTTTGTTTCCTTCTGTATACAATACATGCGGTCGTGGATTTACATGTTGGGACTCATCAAGCTGTAATTCTCCATCATTAACCTGTGTGTAAAACCAAGTTTCTTTTTCATCCCATACCTGTATACGCTTTATTATCTTTCTGCCTTTATCGATTCGTTCAATATAGTGATATATGGTATATTTGCATCCATCATCCGCATCTTTCTCTCTAACTTCAACTACATCCAACGGATCAGCGGAAGCAAATGCCATCTTATCTCTTGTATTCTTATAAGCATACATATATGCCCAGCCTTTTACCTGCATATCAGTGATGCAATCTGAAAGTTCAGCCATAAATCCATCGTTGTTGTTGAAATACTTATCCATGTAATCCTGCAACTTGGTATCATCCGCTATCACTATACGGTTGCCCGACAAAATATACTGTGTACACTGATCAACCAATTCCGTAAAGAACGGATGTGGTATCTTGACGTTGCTCCGTGTCTTATCCTCGCAGAGTTTGCCGTCAGCATTGTAGTAAAACAATCTATACTTCTTTATGTCGTGATCTCCGTCATAGTAGCATTCGCCTGTTCTGGCAAACTGCTTCTTGTCTGATGTTTTGTCATTATCAATCAATACCTTTATTTCATCAGTGGTTAACACCTTTTCACCTCACTATACCAGCCATGTTCCCTTCGGCTTATCATTCTCATATACACCAGTCAGAGCATCAGGCGCATCATCGTGTGCATTCTTACCCTCTTTCTGATACTTCCTTATTGCTTCCGCAAAATCTGGCCATCTGTCTTCCCAGTTCACCGGAAAGGCTACATTCTGCATTACTCCTGTACTGTTCGACAAGATTCTTGATGTCTTATTCTTTGATTGAAAGAACCACTGTATTTTAGTGTGGGTATTCCCTAATGCTTTCAATTCTCTTATTACATTCCTGCTGAATCCACGACCGCCATTGTTACTTTCTATCAAAGCATTACCGACATTATTCTTAGTCAACATCTGAGCTGTCGCTGGTTCAGTCACTTCCATAGGTGCCTTTGTATATAAAACATCAAGTATGTAGTATGTACTCTCATACATGCCATAACAAATAGAACACAGATAATCACTACCTGTGTCCGCTGTATCTGTATAATTCAATATATATTTGAACAGACTATTGCCCTTACTATCCCTTGGAATATCCGTATATGTCTTAATATGGCTGTATAATCTGCCTTTGACATCTATTGGCTCCTGCTGATAATTCGCAAGGACTATATCCTTATTCATGTTCTTTGTTTTTATCTTGTAGTCCTTATATGACAGGATAGCTTCACAGAGCATTGTTCCATCGTCTTGTACTGCCTTATAATTGATATGTACTACATCGTCATAATTTGCAAGTACATAACCGGCTAGATCCTTTGTTGACCATCTTGTCATTATTATGATAATCTTGAAATCATTCTCAGTTCTGGACAGCATTGTATTGTTAAACCAGTCAATCTGCTTCTGCAATACTGATTCATTGTAGGCTTCCTCACTGTTCTTGATAAGATCATCTATTATCATGATATTACAACCAAATCCGGTTGCGGTACCTGTCGGAGAGGTGGCAAGATAATTAGCCTGTTGGCTACCCTCAAGGCTCCATTTCTGTGCTGCAGCCCCTCCGTATTTTATTTTTGTACCAGGGAAGATATCTCCATATGTCAGAATACCCTCTGTAGGTTTTTCCGCAATCACATCCCTGACAGCCTTTGCAAAGGTTCCTGACAGGGTCTCATTATATGAGCCTGTCATAACCTTTTTATCTATACCATATTTACCGAATAGCCACTGGACAAATTTGGTAGCCGTTCGTGACTTTCCATGTCGTGGCGGCATATTTACAACCATTATCTGTTGTTCTGCATCTTCCACGAACCACTGTAGCTTATCTGCAAGATCATGCAGAAAGCCTCTGTCGTTACTATAGAAATCAGGAGAAGTCAGCTTGCAATACTGCCAGAACTCTCTCCTTGATAGCTCTATCTTTAGCTGTTGCTGTAATAAAGGGTCATGTCTATCAAACGTCATCAATAAGTTTCTTCAATTCTTCGGTTGTAAGCCCCTCAAATGCATTTGGTGTGGTGTTCTTCACCTCCACCTTTTCTGTGAACATACCCAAATGCTTACCCAGGAGCTCCAATGCCTGTATCTTGCTGTAAGGCTTTATTTCAAAGCCGTCTCGACCCTTTTTTATAACTGCAATAGCTTTCTTCTGATCTTCTGTAAGTTCATCCGTCAGGATAGGCTCTACTGTCCTGTATTTCACCTGATTGCCGTCCTCGTCAAGTACCGGGACCATATTCCCATCAACTTCTACCATGGCATCCTTTTCAACTACTCTTGCATAGTCAGATGCTTTTGCAAATGCAATCAGTGCCAGTTCTCGTAGTACACTGTCCTGAGTAATCTCCGTGCGTTTTTCACGCTCTTTCTGACGTTCCTGAATATATGTTTTGACGTTAGCATTTGTTAGCAATCTACTTGCATTAACTCTTGCGGTCTCATCCTTTTTCACAGATGGATAAGCAACCTTATAAGCTCGTGTGCCATTAAGGTCAATCAGGTATTCATCACAGAATCTCTGCTGTTTAGCTGTCAGCTTAACCATAATGTCACACCTTCTTTCTATTACTTCTATTTCTTTCTCGCTCTCTTCGGGATCACAATCTTGTACAGCGGTTTACATACACTCTTTACTTCCCCACCCAACTTTATAGTCGGTTGAAGTTTGTATATCTTAGTGCACTTAACCATCACCTTTATCATGGCTATCGGTAATGCCAATCTGCCAAGTACAGGATGTATGTATTCAAAACTATATTCAGGTCTCACGACCTCAAACCTTTTAATCTCACTCATATCACACCTCAAACAAAATAGCCCAGTGGCAAGAGATTATCATTCACATTAAAGGGGTGGGAGAGGGTTTGTATAACCACTGGGCATAAGAAAAGGGACACAACCTATGGCAACGGCTATGTCCCTTATGAATCAATACTATATAATTTTACCACTACAGTATATCACAGTTGCTAGGTGCTATTCGGTGCTAAATGGTGCTATTTGGTGTCAACTTTTCAAAATCTTTATCCGAAATGCCTCAAGAGCAACTCCATGAATATGTTTTGTCCTGTCATATGAATACTTTATTTCAGATGCTATATCCTTTAACGACTTGTACTCTATATACTTCTTAAACAGAATCTTCATGTAGATAGGATTGTTCAAACTGTGGATCTGATTGATCACTCTATGCTTGAGTTCCGCAAATCTTACAATATCCTCCTGCAGCTCTCTCTCAAAATCAACATACTTCGCTATTTTCCCGCTTATTGATTCAGATGCACTTGTCTGTACCTTTTCCTTTGAATAGTCAAATGCCCCTAAGCCTATTGCATTGCCTTTAAGGCTATCTAATTCTATCTTCTTCTGCTGTATTTTCGCATCAAGCGTTTCTACCTGTTTCAGGTACTCTTTCGCTATATTCACTACCTTATCACCTCACTTACTTGTTTTCCCTGATGGAAAACTCTATTCCGGTTTCTTCCCTCAGTGCATCTATGAAATCATCCCAGATCACATCTCCATCACATATACACTCTGTCTTCAAATTGAATCGGTCAAAGAACTGTTTGATCCTTTTCTGCCCAAATCCAAACTCATCTCTCAACACCATGCAAGACATAATCAGTACAGTATCGATCGTATTCATCTTGATCTTCTCAACTGATTCTTCCAGTTGTGCTTGATTGATCTCTAACGGAATGAACATAGCTCTCCTTACTGCAAGCTCTTTCTTAGCCTCTTCCATGCCCTTATCCTCGATCAGCTTCATGATCCATATTGCACCAGCCATCCTTGCCTCATGGAGTTTTCTGTCTGATTTAGCCATCTATTCCACCTCTCTCACATCGTTCAAATTCTATTACCCAGACCCATGGATTCGCATTCCATCCGTAGCGGGCAAGGTCGGATTTCTTGATGGTGGAGTTCCACAAATCTTCAAATTGTCCTCTTGCGGTGCATGCTCCTGTAAGCAATCCACTATTGCATCCTTCAGATTGCGCCTGTGTTTCCGTAATCTCCTGCAACCGCTCCACCCTCACATCCGTAACCTTAAGCCAGATACGTGCGGCTTCTTTCGGCATGTGGATGGATGGATGCCATTTCATATTGATTTCTTTTCCATCTTGATAAAACTTCTCTGTATCGGAGTAGTCTGCACGGTAGATATACCGTTCTAATCCTTTGCACCATGTTTCCCGGACATACAGGATGTCGTCAGGGCATATCGGACAGGTACGTTCTGCTATGCTTAACTTGTCTGTGTGCTTTTTGTCCGCATAATTATGTACTGCGTAAGTACGTTTATCAGGATCATAATAATCCATATCCGGTACTGTACACTCATTTGCATCTTTACATATTCTTCTTGTGCAGCTCTTTCTACCGTCCAGAATTGCCCGAACCATTTCCGTGTTAAATAAAATTGGCTTAGTTGACATTTACTCCACCTGCCTTTACTATCTGCATGACATTCTGATATAGTGCCGATTTTCTGCCTACAATTTTGACTATATATTCATCCAACTGCTCAACAACCTTATCCACATCATAGGCGGTCTGAACTTCATCAATTTTATCTGCCAACGTCCCTGCTACCCAGTAGCTCGATATAACGTCTTTTTCCTTTTCATATGTATCAAATGGCATCTTCTTCACATCATCTGCGTCAATCAATCTCATCGTTCGCCCTCCTGTTCCATGCTTTAACTTCTTTTCTCTCTGCGGCATTATAAGAACCCGCCCATGTTCCACCGCTTCTTCCGTGACAATTACAACATATAATCTGTGCCCAAAATCCTTTATCTTCTCCCGGAATCCGTTCATAATTCATTTCAGCTTTTCCACCGCAAAACGGACACGGTTTTAATTCTTCGTTCATTCTTCCTCACTCCTTTCCTGCTCCAGCCAGTTAAATGTGCATTCCTGACAGAACTTATCATGTTTGTGGCACTCAACCTCATTGAATCCTATTTCATTTGGACACATCACGATCATAGACAGATCTGTGTTGCTGAGCGACCGGATATAATCTCCGTTGGTCATTGGCTCATAGTTATCCGTCGCATTCTTGGTACAGTGTGCGCATGGTTCATCTGTATTATATTTGCTCTGGTATTTGCATGTCTCACAGCTCTTATCCTGTACTGGTACTATTTCCATCGAATCTCTCCTCTCCTGATCATCTCAACAATATCTATTCTGGTGAAGCTCTCCCGGTAGCCGTATTCACTCTTCATCACTATGTGATGATCGTAAACCTCCACAATGGTCCATTTCTTCCATGTCATGATAAAATTCCGCCCACTGGTGGTTTCTTTTGTATGGATCCGCACGACCTGCCCCGGTCGGCAGATCATGTTGTATGTAACGTCTATTTCAAATTCTGTCATGTGTTCTCCTTTCTCTAAACAAAACACAACTGTCCATTCTCTTCTTCGCCTATCCCCATGTTTGGCATCCTCTTTCTTACACAAAGCTCTGGAAGATTCGACCTCACCATCGCCGCCGGTATAGGTGGACAGACTGCATTTCCACATCTCTTAACCTGTTCACTTCTTGAATATGTCTTACCTGTGCTGTCATGATCTATGATGTAATCATCCGGGAACCCTTGGCATCCATATAACTCCTTCGGCTCAAGCATTCTGAGACCAATATCCACGATCTGATACTCAACACCTTTGATTGTTACCAATCCAAACCGATCTCTTGATGTCACTGTATCAAGTGGCTGTTCTATATCCTGCCCTGTACCCTCACCATAGTATTTAATCAGGAATGCTCTGACCTCTCCAAAATGTTCGGCTGATGTTGTCACTGTATGCAGTGGCTCTCTCTCATCCTGCCCAATCCCTGTCTTGTAAAACTTACTGAGGAACGAAGTCACAAGGCCATATCTGTTTGAGCTGTCTACTGTCATGATCGGATTCTCTATACCTTGACCTCTTACCGCATCTGAGGTCTCTGAATGATATTGGATAAGTGTAGGGCTTATGAGGCATTGCTGATTTCCTGTGGTAATCGTATGTATCGGTTCTATGCAATTTCCACCGGGATGATTGGTTGTATTTGTCCCCATATAAGGTGCAAGTCTTGGTTCTACAACTCCATATCCATGCTTGCCTGTGATTGTCGGCATCGGATCTCTTATATCCTGCGGCTTTCTTTCGCCGCCATGATTGCATTGAATGATGAATGGCTCTGGATTGTCCAGAACGAACTTCTTCAGCCCTCTTGCAATCCTCTGCATAGTCTTTGGTGCAAGTGGTCTCACCGCCCGGATACCATACTTCTCCTTGATCTCCTCTGATGTATCAAAGATACTTGGGCATGGTAGGCTAAAATCAAGCTGTGTATATGCTCCAACGTAAGGTTTGAGCAGTCCCATCTTGACCTCTTCGCTGTCTGTCGGTGCATGTGTAGGCTTTGGCCACATGATAGGTACTCCATCACATCTTGCGATCATAAAGAACCTTTTTCTCTTGGTCGGTGCTCCGTAGTCTGCCGCCACAAGCTCTCTGAACTGTACCTCATACCCCAGCTCATTGAGCTGCTTTACAAATTGCCTAAATGTATCTCCCTGCTTTGCCCTTATTGGATGATGTCCTCTGTTGAGCGGTCCCCATGTCTTGAACTCTTCGACATTCTCAAGCATAATCACTCTCGGTCTCACAAGTGCCGCCCATCTGCATGCTACCCATGCCAGCCCTCTGATGTTCTTATCCTTTGGCTTGCCACCTTTGGCCTTGCTGAAATGCTTACAGTCTGGGGAGAACCAGGCAAGAGCTACCGGATGCCCCTCACATGCTTTCACTGGATCAACCGCCCACACATTTTCACAGTAGTGCTTTGTGTTGGGATGATTGACCTTATGCATCCTTATGGCTTCCGGATCATGATTGATTGCTATATCAACACTGTACCCTGTAGCCATCTCAATTCCTGTTGATGCTCCACCACCACCGGCGAAGTTATCAACGATAAGTTCTCCGTTTATCATGGCTGCACCTCCGGGTAATCATAAATATTCATCTGTACCGCTGGTTCATCTTCCCATGCGACACCTATGTAATCTAACACTCTTCCCCAACCGAACTTCTCACCAGTCTTCGGATCCGTGCAGCACCGGTACATGTAAAACTCCCATTCCTTTGGGTTCCGTTCTCTGAGCCTGTCAAACCTGTGCGGTCGTTCTTCCATGTGGATTCCAAAACCACACATACTGCATCCGGTCCTCTGTGCTCCTGTTGTCCTAAGTTCTCCGTTATCATTCACGATCTGACCATATATAGCCGGTATGATCGTATCAACCGGTTCATACGGTATTACATTTCCATCCTTGTCATTGCTGTATGGCTGCTCATAATAAAGCTTTGCAAACACATCTGTGTGATCGTGATACCAGGCATCCATCTCCTGCGCAAGTCTTAAAATGTCATATCTGAGGTATGGTGCAAATGGTGCTGATCTCATTACCGTCTTTCCATAGTAGTTGCACCCATGATCTGTAAGTGCTTCTTCTCTCTGCCCACCTTCAGATGCCATCATTCCAAGGAACGGAAAGCTTGAATGTGTTCTTGCCCAGTCGTCACATGGCTTTTCTTTCAAATAATAGCAACAATCATTTGATACCTTGAAATTCGGTTTGTAATACATAACCCCTTCATTCTCGTTCTCATATCCACCAAACAGATTAAGCCACTTCTGCGGAAGCTTCATACGGCTGTTTTTCTGGAAGTGTCCAAGCTCTCCACATTCCCCTGTGATTATTGCATGCCTGACTGTCTTATTGTTCTCTGTCGGATTCTGAAGCAGTGCTATCTTACCTGCTATCCTTTTGCTGATAACCGGGAACCCAACTTCATTGAGCACCTCAACTTTTGTCTTAAGCGGCTTCAAAATCGTTACTCCAAGAGCTTTGTGTACCCTCTGTATGCTCTTATCTTCCAGAGATGATACCGATACCGCTGGAACATTGATTCCTATCGACTTCAGGAATACGTGTAGTGTGATACTATCAAGTCCACCCACACTCACATGAGCATTTTTATCTCGCTTGTCCATCTGCTCTATGAACTCATAGGCTCTTAATTTTGATCGTGCAACTTTGACCTCATACGGTTGTCTCTGTAACGCAATCATGCGATCTCTCGCTTCTTTCTTTCGCTGCTTGTACTCAGCAAGCCCCTCATCTGGCTTATCAATGTCCAGCTCTCCATCCTCGCCAAATACACGAAGGATCAAATCGTCTTTTTCTTCATTCATTTTTTTAAAAGGAACCCGATATATCGTTACCCCGGCCGGAGGTTCGGCTCCTTTCTTTGATTTATTTTTATCTGCTCCGGAGTTCTTTCAACTCCTCAAGCATATCTGCGATCTCTGTATGATACTGTCTGTTCAGTTCAATAGCTGTATCATCTGCATCTTCCAATCCAGCATATTTTGCTTCCCATCTCTCATGCTTTATAGCTTCGTCAATCTCCATCATCCACTACCTCCTCAAAATCGCAGGATCCGCATAAGGGGCATATAGCCAGGTACTCATATGCCGGCTGTCCATAATATTCACCTATGCACTCTCTTTCCATGTCCGGCTCTTCGAACTCTGCCTGACAGTCAATGCATTTATACATTCTCACCACTGTCCTCTTTCTTAAAATGATATTCCATCAAGTCCGCAATTTTCAGATATTCATCTGCAACCTTACCTTTTCTGGTTCGCTTAACCTGTTCCCGGAATTCGTCAATTGTTCCATAGAAGCAGCCGCATGTAACCCTTGCCTCACCATCATGACATCTAAAAAATGTTGTTGGTCTATATACGGTTCCAAAGCCCTTGATCACCGCATAATCAGCATCACCGTTTACACAAGCGTTGCCAGATACACAAGCGTCGCCATATACACAAGCGTTGCCAGATACACAAGCGTCGCCATATACCCTAGCGTCGCCATATACCCTAGCGTCGCCATATACCCTAGCGTCGCCATATACCCAAGCGTCGCCATATACCCAAGCGTTGCCTTCATGAGATAGATTATCTTCTTTTTCGATAAATCCACCTAGGTCACAAGCTTTGACCCCACAGCTTTCAATATCGACTAAAGCCTTAATTCTAAATATCTTTATACCCAAATTGTTAATTTTAAATTCGCTCGTTAATTCATATTTCTTCATCATCATGTCTCCCTTCTAACATCATCTGACCCCTGCTCTGGATTCGCTGTATCGCACTTCTAAGCCTTGCCGGCATCAGCGCATCCTTTTGCTTCCGCTTTGTAAGCTCCTCATAGACCATTCTGAAATTTGCCCGGTCAATGTCGATATTCTCACTCCTGCAAATATTCACAAATCCGCCGATCTGTGTCACTGTCCTTGCGGTCAGATCATCAAGTGTCATCATTGCATCCTGCGGTCTGTATGATCCATACATTCTGATCGCATGTAAGACAGTCTCCCATGCTTCGCTCCATGCCGGAATCTCGCCCTGCCTGACCTCACAGCACATCTGACGTATCTCTGCGATACTTGGGGACCATTTGTTTGTTGACACCCATTTGTTGAGTGCTGTCTCTGCCACTTCATACGGCAGATCCTGAAGCTGTCTGTACCAAAGCTCCATTGCCGGTCTATTCGGCAGTAGATTCTCTCTGGGGTAGTATGTCTTTAGCCCCATGGCGAACTTTGCAAACTCCTGTTCCGTCATTCCGCTTTACTCCTCTCCACTTTTCACACCTGCCATGCATCTGACGGGTCTCGTCTATGTATGAATTATCAAGATCACAGACATGTAATACTCTGCCTGTATCTGAAAGCGTACAGGTCTGGTTGTGTCTGCAGGTGTTACATCGTTTATTTTGTTTCATGCCCATGTATGATCTCCTGTTTTGCTTTCTCGATAAGCTCAGTCAAAACTACCTCTCTCTGCTCATCGACCTGATCTGCTATGCCGAATAACTCTGCCAGTGCAGCAGTTGTGATCTGAGCCCATGCGATCTGCTCTGCAAGTGTATCGTTCATTTCTGCCACTTCACTTCTGGCTTCTCTCCTAGTCGTCTCATTGTTCCACCACCAGGTAAATACATTGATCAATAATGCAAAGCATGAAATACACTGTCTGACCAGACGACCCTTGCCATAATGTCCTGCGATCAACTTAATTTTTCTTGTTGCTGAATTATCCATCTCTTTTTTCATCTGCGAAGCCTCCCTTTTCTACTCGTTCCTGCGCCCATTCAGCCATCATCTTGTATGATTCATCCAACTGATCCGCTACCCGGTTGTTCCCGGAATAATTTGTCTTTGCTGTCGGTGCTGTATTTGCATAGTTATCATCAAGGACCTTTGCCATGTTGGTATCCTTTAACAGCCAGTCAAATGTGGCTATCCAGTTTCTGTTGTTCTTGCCCTTCAAGAAGTCCGACGATTCAGCTTTCTTGAACATTTCCTCAAAATCAGCAAGCGTGTAATGATTAAGCCTTGCTTTGATTGCCTTTTTTCTGGCATCTGATAAACACTTAACAACCGGGAGCGAAGGGCAATGGGCATTGTACATCTGGACAATGCGATCATAGTCGATTTTCTTTTCTTCTACTTCTTTTATCTCCCTCTTATCTCTTTCTTTATCTTCTTCTCTTTCTTCTTCTGCATCGTCTACAAGACATCTCGTAGAATCTACGGTAGAATCTACAGTAGAATCTACAAAGCTATCTACAGTAGATTTTTTTGCTTTCTGTTTATCTCTCCATCTTGACTGAGCCATTCGCTTACTTTCTCTTATCTTATCCATGCCCTCAGTGTTCTGGTGTTCCTGCCATCCGGCAACCGTTATAAAATCACCAGATCTAATGATCATTCCAAGCTGTTCAAGAGATAAAATAGCCTGTTTTACGATGTTTTCCTTAAATCCAAGCTCATCAGCAAGCATCTTGGTTGTGTAAGGAATGTCCTCTGTAAGAAAGATTCTTCCATCAGAATTGCATTTTCCTGCCATTGTGAGTAACATAATCCAAATAAGAACAATATTGTTTCCATCCGGCAGTTTTCTCAAATGCTTGATCTTTCTATTGTCAAACATTCCGGTTGTAATCTTTATCCACTTCACATCTGCCATTCTGGTCACCCTTTCTTGCATACTCCCTGAAAGCCTGCTCATTCTTCTGCCGCATCTTCCGCACACATCTGTTACCGGCAAGCCACGGATTTGCCGCCTGTATCTTCTGTCTTGTGCGTCTCACTGTCTCGGTTGTTGGTAAGCCGAACTCTGACAAATGCAGGAAGAACTTTGGCACAGAAACATGATCTATGTTATATCCATGCTTTTCTCCAATCTGCTTACATACAAGATAGTACAACCGGTTATCACTACTTCTTGCTGCTATATCTTTTTCAAGGACTTCATAAACAACATCCTGTGTGGATATCAGCTCTTTTTTCTTCTCTTCAATGAGGTCTGTCATCATACCCTCTATACCTCCTTTATTCGTATTCCATAACGGTGGAGCATCAATTTCCGCTTGATCACATAATCTTTTGTTTTCATGCCCTTGGTGTCCTCTACAACTATGCAATCACCCTCTTTGTAGACAAAATCGGCAACATAGTAGCAGCTCTGTTCTATGACCTTACCGGGCTTATATTCGCCCTTATGAGGCCCAGCCTTATACATTTCAGTCGATTGTTCTCTCTGTCTCGGTATAAGCTCGTATCTGACCTGTCTCTTGAGGTCTGTGATCTCTCCTGCCTTTTCTAACAGCTTAAGCTCCATGTACCGGTTTGCTTCTTTCTTACTGTCAAACAGTATCCCATCGACCTCAACCTTTTTATTCCTGTACTTTCTGCTATTCAACGATGCGCTCTTTATCCACTGTGGATTCATCAATCAATGCTCCTTTCTCCCTGCCACCGGATCAGCGGCAGGGCGATATACAATGGCTTATACTGTGTGTGATGTGTGTATCTGCCATGAACAAGTATTATTTATGAAAACAGTGCAGCGGCGGCAGGATTCTGCTGTGTAGTCTGCGACTGTTCAATAACAGGTGCTTCTTCCTTGCCCTGTTCCGGTTCCGGTTTTGCTTCCGGTTCTGATGCAGTGGAATCAACATATTCCTCTGTATCGTTTTCCACATAGGTCACATTTCCATCTCCATCCATAGTGGTCATATCACGCTCAAATGCGCTCTGAAGATCAATACTCATAACACCCCACTTGGAAATTAACTGACGGAGCATTGTTTTATATGCCATTCCATCAAAATTCTTGTACCAGAATGAGGAATACATCCATGCATCACGAGGGTCATAATTGCCAGCCTCGTAGTCGGCAAATGATACCTTCTGCTTTTCTCCATACTTTGATTTCACTGTCGTAGCATCTTTTGAGAATGCCTGTGAATACTTATCAGCATGTGCAAGCATCTGTGCCTTGCTCCAGTACATCGTCTTTCTGAATCCATTTACCAGCTCAAACATGGCATAGTAGCCGATTGTCTCAGCTTTCTCACGCTTGTCCCAGTCATCGACCATCAGATTAACCTTGATGTCCTCATTCAGCGGATCGAAGTATTCCAGCTCACCTTCCTTAATTGCCACGACATTCAGCCGCTTATACTGGCCGGATCGGATAGCCAGCTGGATATATCCCTTATATCCCATCTGGAACTGTGCCTCTTTGCTACCTGCCTTGGTATTATTGAACGGGACCATGTAATAATGTCCGAGCTGTGGAGATGGTGAAAGCTGTAAACTCTCACCAAGAAGTGCTGCTGAAAGAATCGACTGATTTGTGCACTCCTGAAGTGTAGGGTTGGTGTTATATGCTGATACGATAGCAGAAATGAAACGCTGTCCATTCTTACCACCAACTACCTGATTAATCTGATTTTTTATAGCATCCTGTGTAAGGTATGCTGTAATTCCCAAATTCTGCTGTGCCTTGCTTTTTTTCACTAAACTATTATTAACTGCCATTATTTGTCCTCCTCATTAAAGCTAAAAAGTTCATGTAACAACTGATCAAGTTTTTCCTTTGTTTTCTTAATCTCCTCGTCAAGTTCCTCATCTGTAAAAGAACCAAGCTTTATGACATTGTCTAATTTCTCTTTTGCAACACACGGTGGATAGTTTTTATGTAAGAATCGTGTGTATCCTGCCAAAACAGCAGCTACCTGTGATTCTACTTCATCCTCTGAGCCTTCCATTCTCAAATGACTTCCTTTTACCTCTATCATGCTTTTTCCTCCTAAATAGCTTTAAATTCTATGCTTCTACTCTTAAAGAACTCTTTCAATGCATAAGCATCTTCCGTTGTGAGCAATACCTCAAATCTGACTACCATTCTCTCCTGTGTGCTGTCAGCACTCTGCACCGGTTCTGGCGGTGTCACAGCCTGCTCATGCGGTTCTGTCGGTACAATTACCCTCTGTTCTTCTTTGATCTCCTTTGCCTTGCGTTCTTCCTCTGCCTTTCGTGATTCTTCTGCAGCTTTCTTTTTAGCCTCAGCTTCAGCCTTTGCCTTTGTAATTTCTGCCATTCTCTGTGCCTCTTTGATGGCTTTATTTATATCAAGTGTCTGCTTGTATACCTCTGTCGCCTCAAAGCCAAATTCCGGCAGATTATGAAGTGTCAGCACATCATCACCAATCTGGTACATTCTTGACCGCATCTGCTCCTCAATGCTCTTCATTGACACCGAAGCATTCAGCCACTTCGGATCCCAGATCTTCTCCAACGTGACAAAATTCTGAAAACCGATAGTCGCAAACAACTCTTCAATGGCATTCTGCTTATTCGCTTTCTTCTGATCTTCAAATTCTTTCACCTGCTTGTCGATCACAGCTATAGGTTTGTCTATAATTCCAATGATCTCATTAACCTGTGCTTTAAATTCATTGAATGGCTGCATATACTCTTTTTCTCTCCGTATACGTTCATCATTCAATGTCTTTTTCAGCTTGTTAAGTGTTGCTCTGTCTGCCTTGGCATCCTTAACCTGATCATCTGTATATACAAGCGTCTCATAAAATGCCACTTTCTCAGTCAACTCTGCTTTCAGTTCCTCATAATTGAAGCTGATTTTTTCTGGTATTACTACCTCATTCACTCTTAATTCCATGTACATCCTCCCACCATAGCCAGTTCATACTGACCATCTTTGTTTATTTTCATCATGCTCATGATCCGGTCTGTCTGTTTCTGTCTCTCCTCTTCACAGTCGCATCGCTCTCCCGGATCAAGATTTGCTCCGCAGTTACTGCAAATTCTGTAATACATTTTTCTCTCACCCCTTTACTATATTTCCGGTAATTTCAGTGCCGGTGCTTTTTTCATCTGTACATGCTCCCAGAACTTTGATTCTTCCTCGATCAGATACTTGATATCTTCTTCAACCTCCGACCGTTCTATCGGATAATGTCTTGTCTGTAAGTACACATTCTCTCCATATACAGATTTAAGCTGTGCCTTAAGTATTACGAAGTCAAACTCTGTAACCATCAGGTAATGCAACACCTGTATGTAATAGTTATCCGGTATCCTGTGATCCCACTTCTCTTTCTGCATGGACTGTAAGATATTCGTGGTCTTACATTCCCATATGCCTTTACGACCACCCTGATCTATGAGCCATCCATCAAGAGATGCATGTGCCCACGGATACTTGTCATTGAACCAAATGTTATTCTCTTCATAACACACCTGATATTCCGGATAGTCCAATTTGAACAATTCCCTGAGAAGCGGCTCAGCTTCTGTTCCATATTTCACATATGGCTTATCCGATATATCCACCGGTTCAATTCCATATGCTTTTTCTTTCCAAAGCTCCACATTGCTTTTATATGGGTTCATTCCCACAATAGCCGAAGCATCCGAACCACCTATCATTCTTGCCTTGAGCCATTCTTCATGACTGGATAACACTTTCATCTCAACCATGCTTTTCTTCTCCTGCCTACCAGATAAGGGAGTGTCAGCAGCACTCCGACAAATGCCTGTCCAAGGTGTGCATACCATGGTTCAATGATCTGCATATCCATGGCGAAAGCAACTGAGTTTGCTGCTCCGAAGATCAGGAATAAACCAATAGCACACATGGTATAAACCGCATATCTGCACATCTTCTTTTTCTTCATTTGCTTCACTCTCCTTTCTCACTGTGCATCCTGCAACACCGTCCCACCTTCCGCAACTTTCTTAGGATTGAACGGTGGTACTCTTCTGCCGGCTTTCAATTCTTTGCGATATCGCATAAAGTCTACAAGCGCAAGATAGTTGACATATGTCACACCAAAACCATCCAATATGGTGTATTCACTGTATCTTCCTTTTGCAATGTATATCGCCAGCTCCGATAATCTGTTACATACCGTTCTTATCGATATTCCAAATGCTTCAGCAATCTCAGCTTTTGTCATATATGGACCGGCTTTTACATATCTAATTCCTGTTATATCCATTTCTTACCTCTCCTTTCTCTTGTCGTCCTCGTTATTTCACCCTATAATTTCCGTAGGTGCTACCAACACCAATTCATACGAAAGAAGGTGAAACTATGTCAAAAGATTCCTTTAAAGATGCCTTGACAAATATTGAAGACATTGCACTGGCTTACACAGTCAAGACATCAACTGCCACAACACCTGAACAGTTTCTTGACGATTATGTAAAGAATAAAATTTCATTTACTGAAATCAAGAAACAACATGGTGATAAGTGGATGATCTAAAACTCGAATCTGGCAATTGATTTAAGAACCTCTTTTGTCACATCGAGTAGGTGTAGTGAGTGCTTTACCGAGTATTTCTTTGCTCCAAGTACTTTTAAGATGTCCTTGATAACGCACTCCTCGCCGTCATACGTTTCCGACAATTCACAGTTCTTTGCGATATAATAGAAAATTATCTCCTCGTCAGTGAGAACTTTCCTCACCTCAGAGAATTCTTCTATATCTTTCGTTTTCTCTGCTATGTCTACCAGCTTTGAATTTATGCTGTTTATCATGCCTCTCCTTTCCATTTTTAGTATTCATTTTGTGAACTAGTAGGGCAAAAAAATATTTTCCCTAGGAAAACTACAAATATCTGCATACATTCTTAATTCTGCCTCTTTCATCTTTACCTTACCGCTTTCCCAATTACCAACAGTAATACGAGAAACGCCCATTTTATCAGCTATATCCTGCTGTGAAAGTCCAGCATTTACTCTAACAGCTGATAATCTTATCTTTAAACTATTCAATATTTCGCCTCCTCTCTTTCATCTTGTAATTGCATTATAGTATTCTTTTTGTGAACTGTCAAGCAGAATGAAAACTTTTTTTGCTTTTTGCTTGCTATAAGTATTCATTTTGTGTATAATCAAGACATAAGAAAGGACGTGATCAGATGGGTACAAACCAATTTGCTAGATTATTAAAATATTATCTTATGCTAAACGACAAAGCTCAAAGTGATTTAGTCAACGATCTTGGATATGAAAAATCAACAGTATCAAATTGGTGCTCGGGTGCAAGAGTTCCAAAAATTGATACAATTATAGATATTGCTAAATACCTGCATGTTGAACCGGGAGATTTAATAGTCGAATCGGAAAACAAACCTACATATTACTTTGACGATGAAACAGCTCAGAAAGCACAAGAGATATTCGAGAACAAACAGCTCTCTCTTCTCTTCGATGCCGCAAGGGATGCCAAACCCGAAGATTTAGAGATAGTACAGCGTATGCTCTTGGCTCTCAAGAATAAAGAGAAACGATAATGTACAAAAAACATCCCACGGTATTTGTTATTGTATCTACGACTATGTTACAAGGGGGATGAGTTAATTGTATGATATAAATGTACAGATGATGGATCTGAAGACTACAAAAGTTAAAGAAACTGTTACCTGCAATGAAGATGGTTCATATACTATCTTTCTTAATACACGATTCACACAGGAGCAGCTTAACGATGCTTATATCCATGCACTCAATCATATCATCAGAGCGGACTTCGATAAACACACTAGCTCTGTAGATACCATTGAGGCTTATGCACATGGGTTGCAAAAATAATTAACAAATGAAGGGAGAGATTCAATGAATCAAAAACAAGAAAACAAATGGTATTTAAGTACATGGTTTATTGCTATTCTATGCGCATGCTGGTTTCTTATACTTCCAGCAATCGGCGGCATAGTATTGATGATAATGAAGACCTTGGACGAAAAGGAACAAAAAGAAACCAATCAACAAATTAGTCAACAGAATGCCCAACTTGCGGCTCAGAATGCTCAGATGAATCAAGCAATGCAAGACATGAATAAGACTATGCAGGATTTAGGGTTGCATGACCATCAGCAGTCGATGGCTAAGCTTAACCAGGTGAATGCCGAAATATCCGAAAACCTTGCCACTATAGATAAATTGCGTTCAGACATTGCTACACTTCAGGCAAAAGATGATAAACTGCAAAAATCAGTAGCGACCCAGGAGCGAAAGATCTCTCGTGCTAAGGAGATCTACAGCAGTATTGAATATGCATTAGATAACTTCATTACTGCTGACATTCCATATAACGAATGCCGAATTAGCCAATCAGATATTGAGGATTCTAATCTCATTGTCCCATCTGTTATCCTTAAATTACATTGTATGGATATAAAAAGCTTGCGAAAAGCATACAGAGAAAATGAGAAATCCATTGACACTCTCAGACAGCAATATGCTATCAGATACACTACTAAAGCCAACAAAACGATTTACGACCTCATTGTCAAGGGGCTGGAATCTGAGATGCAGAACGTCTTGTACAATTTAAAATATGACAAGCTTGATAACGGTATTGAACAAATAAAAGATATCTGTGCTAAGTATCTAAAGATTGCAGCTGAAGGTAATCAAACAATTGCTGGAACTCTTACTAAGTTCATAGGTGAAATGGAATATCTTTTCATTAATGCTGCAAAGATAGAGTATAACTACTACGTCAAGAAAGAACAGGCAAAGCAAGAACAGCTTGCAATCAAAGAGCAGATGCGTCAGGAGGCAGAGGAGCGCAAGGCCCTTGAGGCCGAACGTAAAAAAGTGGAGCTTGAAGAGTCAAAATATGAGAATCAGATATCTTCCCTCAAAGAACAGGCGGAAGCTTCAGAGGGTGAAGCCCTTGCTGCTCTGCAAGCTCGTATCCTTGAACTGCAGGCTCAGCTTGCAGATGTAACAATCAAAAAGGATGAAATAGCAAAGTTGCAAAATGGTAAAGCTGGTAATGTTTATATTATCAGCAACTTGGGTTCATTTGGTGAGAATGTATTCAAAGTGGGAATGACAAGAAGAATAAATCCACAGGATAGAGTTAATGAACTTGGAGATGCTTCTGTTCCGTTCAAATTTGATGTACACAGCTTTATTTTCTCTGATGACGCTTCCGGTCTTGAAACCGAACTTCACAAGAGACTTAATGATCGCAGAGTAAACAAGGTAAATCTTAGAAAAGAGTTCTTTAATGTATCAATAGATGAACTTGAAGAACTTGTAAATGAGATCTGCCCTACTGCAGAGTTCAACAGAACAATGCTTGCTGAAGAATACAGACAGTCACTGTCAAGTTCTGAAGCATATACCTCTGAATATTCAACAGCGAATGAGACAGATGATGAGGATGAATAATATCATCTTCATATTATAAAAAATCCCCCAGATGCTACCAACATCTGGGGGAAGTTACCCACAAACCGAAGGCTTATGAATAACGTATCAGCAAACTACATTATATCACAAGCCTTCTCATTTTGATAGGCTTATTTTTTATGCCTATCTTTAGATAGGAGTTGATATTATGTGGTCAGAAATACAAAAAAATGGAACTGTAAAGTATTGTGAGCGGTACACAGATCCGCTCACGGAGAAGGTTAAGAAGGTCACTGTAACGATGCAAAAGGCATCACCGCAGAATAAGAACAAGGCGACGAGGATCCTCAATGCCAAAATCGATGCTGCATTGGATTCAGTATATGCAGACAAAAAGACTACTTTAAGAGAATTGCATGACGCATATTCCGCAGCTCAATGTGTGACATATAAGTTATCTACGACCAAACGAAATAATATAATAATCAATTCTGTTCTTGATATCTTAGATGAAGATGCTATTGTCAACAATCTATCAGCTCAGTATGTAAACAGTAGATTCCTTGACAGTGGTAAGAATATATCAACGCTTAATACATATATTACGAGATTTAAAGCCATGCTTAATTGGGGATATAAAAATGACTACCACGATAATTACCGGCTTATCAGTAAACTTGAATTATTCACAGATCAGACACAGGAGGAAAACACACAGAGTAAATATCTTGAACCAGCCGAAATCACAAAACTACTTGAATATATGCAAGATCAAAATATGTGGCATTGGTATTATGTCACTGAATTTCTTGTCCTGACTGGACTGCGTTTTGGAGAGCTTGCGGCGCTCAAAGATACTGATGTAAGCTTGCAAGACCTCACTATTCACATAGATAAAACATATGATTCAAATAACGATGTGGTTACTACTCCTAAAACGGATAATTCTATCAGAGATATTCACATTCAGCCGGAATTGATTACTGTAATCAAAAAGATACGATTATGGAGGAAAGAAAAGATGTTAGAGCGGAATCTGTCAACGACCCTATTTATTCCAGACATCTCTACCGGATCATATATATCATATGCTGCGTATGATAATTATCTAAAAAGAAAATCTAAGCTTGTGCTTAATCACCAGATATCGCCTCACAAGCTACGCCACACACACGCCTCTTTACTTGCTGCAAATGGTATGACTCCAGATCAGATTGCAAGAAGGCTGGGCCACGGTCGTAGCGATGTCACTCAGGACATATATATACATGTCACTCAGCAGGTCGTTGCGAATGATAATAAAACTATTGATTCAATAAATCTTATCTCATAGTTTTAGTATTTTGCCCCTATTTTGCCCCTACGGCATATTTTAAGGTAAAGAAAAAACCCTGAAACCCTTGATTTCTCTTAGGTTTCAGGATTTTTCTTCAATGCCGGCGACCGGAATCGAACCGGTACGGGAGGTTAGTCCCGCAGGATTTTAAGTCCTGTGCGTCTGCCAGTTCCGCCACGCCGGCATGTCCTTTGT
>ERZ859738.156-NODE-156-length-50942-cov-3.133806_pt1 | contig 50942 bp, 38 predicted proteins | sample MGYA00510122_ERZ859738 | MGnify/ENA primary metagenome ERZ859738 (study PRJEB30046, sample SAMN00715139) | human gut metagenome | study: EMG produced TPA metagenomics assembly of the A metagenome-wide association study of gut microbiota in type 2...
AGCAGTACACGAGGAAGACGGTCACGAAGGACTGAACCTTCTGATGGTAGATGACAGAATCCCGGCAGGTGCAAAGCTCTATTAAGAAGTACCGTTTTACCCTATAAAACGGGATGTGCTTCATTTGTGAAAAAGCTCTGAAAATACACAAATACACCAAATTTACACCAAATGGTGCTTGAAACGGTGCAGAGCCTTAAAAATCGCATAATTTTCAAAATATATGGGCAGTTCCGGTTCGGAATTGCCCATTTTCAGAAAGAAAAAGATAAATCGAAGTTTGTAAGGAACAGAAACTTTGAAGTTTACAGCGAGGTAAAAGTTTATGAATAACTATAATGAAGTGAAAAAATCATTTGGTACACAAGCAGAGAAATTTGCTTCATATCATATGTCTAAGGCAGAATATACCGATTATTTGATTCGTAGTATTCAGGCAAAGGGCAATGAACATGCATTGGAGGTTGCTGCTGGAACCTGTATATGTGGAAGAGCAGTGGCTCCTTATGTTAAGGACATTACTTGTTTGGATTTGACAGAAGCAATGTTGGAGCAGGGAAAAAAACTGGCAAAGCAAGAAGGTATTCAGAACATATCATTTGTATCGGGGAATGCGGAATGCTTACCTTTTGAAGATGAAACATTTGACCTTGTGATTACAAGACTTTCATTGCACCATTTTGTTGAGCCTGAAAAGCCTTTTCGGGAGATGCAACGAGTTTTGAAAAAAGGTGGAAAACTTGTTATTTGGGATATGGTAGCGACTACAGAAGAATTGCGTGAAACTAATGACGCTATTGAAACGATGCGTGATAACTCACATACAAGAATACTTAGCAGAGAAGAATTTGAAGCATTGTTTGAGGATGCTTTTGAGCTTCAGCTTGAAGAAACAACACTTGTTCCTGTAAATCTACAAAGTTGGATGGATTTGACAAGTACACCAGAGGATATTCAAAAAGATATTATTGATAAAATGGAATACGATTTGAATGGTGGAGATAAAACAGGTTTTAATCCCTATATCAAGGAGGGACAAATATGCTTTGACCATAGGTGGTTATTGCTGATTGGAAAAAAGGAAAACTAATCCCCATTTATCAAGAAAAAGAAACTTTCAATAAGCTGGTGTGTTTAACCGAGAGACGAATTTGATTTTTACTAATTGTTTATGTAAAGGAATGCCTTGTGATTATATCTGCGATAGTTGTGTAATTGGACAAAAGAGAGCAAAATATGTCGGGACAAAAATATGCTTTGGAGATAAGATGTGTTTTGTAGGAAGGAGTAAATAAGCATGAGCTGGTTGGAAGATATCACTTCATCAATCAAATATATTGAAGGACATCTTACAGATGAACTTACTCTGGAAAAAATTGCTGCAAAGATTAATCTTTCGTCATTTTATTTTCAAAAAGGGTTTTCGATTCTTTGTGGAATTACGGTATCCGAATATATAAGAAATAGAAGATTATCACTTGCCGGCAGAGATTTGCAAACAGATGGTGTTAAGGTTATAGATGTAGCAATGAAATATGGCTATGATTCTCCAGACAGCTTTACGAAAGCCTTCACCAGATTTCACGGTATTACGCCTGCACAGGCGAAGTCCGGAGACGGTGAACTCAAAAACTACCTTCCTCTAAAAATACATGTATCTATGAAAGGTGGATTTGAAATGGAATGTAAAATTGTTAAAAAACCGGCATTTACTGTTGTCGGAAGTGCCAAAATTATTAAAAATGAAGAAGGGTATAAAGAATGCCCACAATTTTGGACAGAGCATTATGAAAAGGGAAACGGTAAGTATATTTGTGGTATGTATGGAATCTGTTTAGATGATGGAGCACCGGAAGGATTCTTCAAGTACATGATTGCTGATGATTATATCCCTTCAAAAGACATACCGGAAGAATTTGAAACGGTAGTTATTCCTGAAAATACATGGGCAGTATTTCCATGTAAAGGATCTATGCCGGAAGCGTTACAAAAAGTGAATACAGAGATTTTTAAGGAATGGCTTCCTGGGAATAGTGATTATGAAATTGCAGGAATGTATAATATAGAATACTACACCGCACCTTGTGATTATCCGAAAGGAAATCAGGATGAGAATTATTATTGCGAAATTTGGATGCCGGTGAAATCAAAAGAACAGTAGATTTTAGAATAATTAGTTAAATTCTTGCGAGGATATGATATGAATAAGGCCAAAAGAATAGTAGATAATATGGATTCTGAAAATGCATTTGCGGTTTGTTCGGAGATTGGAATTATTGATGAAAATGCAACACCGCTTAAGCAGGCAAGATATATTAATGAGCTTTTAAATACTACTGAGAGTATGAAGATATATATGACTGATACTATGCGAAAATGTGGTGGGTGCTGCTTGTCAACCAATGCTATAAAAATAGCAAAAAAATTATACGCTAAATCTAACGATATAGCAGAATTTTTGAATCTTCTGAATGAAGCAGATATTGGCGGAAGAAACTTACATATTTTTGAAGGAAAGATTATTGCTGTATACAAAAAATGTTATTGTAATATACCTAAAAAAGTTGAGAATATGAATAAAAAGTATTGTGAATGTTCTGCTGGTTGGTATATGCGATTGTTCTCTGAGGTTTTTGAAAAGAGTGTAACAGTTACTATTGTTGATACAATTGTCAATGGAGCTTCTGAATGTGTATTTGAAATATCAGATTATGTATAGACAGACAACTTCCAGTTTGATTGACTGATGATACACGGAAAATAGTATTAGAGCAGGTAACAGGCAGGTGGTCATATAACAGACGGCCTGCCGTTTTTGGTGTTTATATTATATATGAATACGGAAAGAATCTAGAAGATGTTTGGGTATATATTAACCAAAATATCTTTTAGACGATTGCATAGTATTATGTTGTTGGGTATAATAGAAGATATTTAGGGATACAATAACCGAAATATCTTTTGGGAGAAAATGTCATGGTAAAAGAAATTAAAAGAGATTACTATTTAGAACAACTTATAAATCGTGAAGGAAATGGTCTGATTAAAATTGTAACAGGAATAAGAAGATGTGGAAAATCATATTTATTGCGAACGCTGTTTAAAAATCATTTGCTTGAAAATGGAGTGGATGAAAAACACATCATTGAAATGGCGTTTGATTTATTCGATAATATAGAATATCGAGATCCGAAAATCTTTTACCCTTGGGCAAAGAAACAACTTCAAGATAATGAAAAATACTACTTTCTTTTAGATGAAGTGCAGTTACTGGATGAGTTTGTGAGTGTGCTTAACGGTTTAGCGGATAAGAAGAATTGCGATGTATTTGTAACGGGAAGTAATGCAAAGTTTTTATCCAGAGATATAGCTACTGAATTTGGCGGCAGAGGGGATGAGGTGCATATGTACCCTTTGAGCTTTTCGGAATTTATGAGTTGCTATGATGGAAATAAATATGATGGATGGAACGAATATATTACTTATGGCGGTATTCCGTTGGTGGTATTAGCTGAAACGGATGAGCAAAAAATGAATCTATTGGATAATCTGTTTCAGGAAACATATATCAGTGATATTGTAAAACGAAACAAAATCAGAAACGTTGGAGAAATGGAATCATTGCTTGATGTTTTGGCATCCGCAATTGGCGCGTTGACAAATCCTAACAAACTTCAGAAAACATTTAAAAGCGTAAACAATTCGAAAATTACAGCAACAACGATTACGAAATATATTGAATATTTGGAGGATGCTTTTTTAATTGAAGAGGCGAGCAGATATGATATTAAGGGAAAGTCCTATATCAGTACGCCAATGAAGTACTATTTTATGGATATGGGACTTAGAAATTCAAGAATTCATTACAGGCAAATGGAAGTGACACATTCTATGGAGAATGTAATTTACAATGAATTAAGAATGAGAGGCTTTCATGTGGATGTTGGCAATCTGACTGTTGTTGAAAAGGGGAAGGATACAAAACCGGTAAAAAAGCAATTGGAAGTCGATTTTATCTGTAATAAGGGTTCTAAAAAATATTATATCCAGTCCGCGTATATGTTGGAGACCGAAGCAAAAATGGAACAAGAGATTCGTCCTTTTTTGAAAATAAATGATTCATTTAAGAAGATTGTAATTACATCTGATACGCCAAAACCATTTTATAATGATCAAGGTATTTTAATCATGAATGTGTATGAATTTTTATTAAATACAAATTCGTTAGAATTATAAATTACAGTTGTTGAGGGTTTAACGATATTTATAGGAAGATGTAATGGAAAGACAGAATTTAGGAGAGCCACCTATGACGAATGAAAAAAAGTGCATTTATATTATTGAAGATGATGCAACCATCAATCATGGTATAGAGCTTACTCTGGGAAATGAAAAATATGAATATCGGAAGTTTTATTCCTTAGGTGAGGTTGAAGACACAGAGCAGGCAGATCTTATCATTTTGGATATTAATTTACCGGATGGGAATGGATTTGACTTTCTAAAACAGTTAAGGAAGACTTCTGACGTACCGGTTTTGGTTGTGACTGCAAACGATACGGAATTGGATGAGGTGACAGGTCTTACCCTTGGAGCGGATGATTATGTGACAAAGCCATTTTCCCTGATGGCACTCAGGCTTCGGGTGAATAATCTTTTATCAAGGGCGTTAGCCGGGAAGCCTTGTGATGTTCCGAACCGATATGAAAAGCATGGGTTATTGTTTGATTTTGACAATCTGATATTCAAGAAAAATGATATGGAGATTGAATTAAGTAAGACGGAAATCCGACTGTTAAAGTATTTTACGGAGAATGAGGGAATTACCCTTTCCCGGGAAAAGCTGATTGATTATGTATGGCAGAATCAACAGTATGTGGATGAAAATGCCCTATCCGTCAGCGTGAAAAGATTAAGAGATAAAATAGAAGGCTCTGGAGAAAAGATAATCCATACGGTATATGGTATTGGTTATGTCTTTAAATGGGAAGAATGAAAATTAGAAGAAATGAATACGAGATTTTGAATCAAATGTTGGATGATGCAATTGCAGGTACCTTTGAGGAAAATTGCTTTGACGAAAGCGAGCTTTCAAAATTGCAGACAAAGTTTATGCGGTATCTGTCTACTGCATCCATGTCCGAGAAGAAGATTCAGGAAGAAAAAGACAATTTAAAGGAACTGATTACGAATATTTCCCATCAGACCAAAACACCTCTTACCAATATACTGATGTATTCGGAGCTTTTAACAGAGGTGGCAGCTACCGAGCAGGAGAAGGAATATGCCGGTGAGGTTTTTGCTCAGGGAAAGAAGTTAGAAAGCCTGATTGAAGCATTGGTAAAAATGTCCCGCCTTGAAACCGGTATTTTTCAATATCAGAAAAAGGAAACTGCATATCGGGAAATTATCCATAAGGCAGTGGAACAGGCACTTCCCAAAGCATCGGAAAAGAATATTTCCATTCTTGTAAGGGACGTGGGAAGGTACCGCTCCTATGTAGATGAAAAATGGGTAATTGAAGCAGTCTATAATATTCTGGATAATGGGATTAAATATTCCGGAGAGGGTACTACCGTTTATATTGAAGAATTCTCTTATGAGTTTTTTTCGGGTATCCGGATTACAGATCAAGGTATCGGTATATCAGAGGAAGAAATTCCTTTGTTGTTTGGAAGATTTTACAGAGGAAGGTCCGCACATGACAAAGAAGGAATTGGTGTTGGATTGTTTCTGGCACGGGAGATTGTAGAAAACAACGGAGGCTATATCAAGGTCACTTCACAAGTGGGAACGGGTTCGAGATTTGATGTCTGTTTTCCAAATATTTCAACATTGTAAGATTTGAGAAAGAATCTGGAAAGAAGGATAAGCTATGCTGGGTATGAAAAACAGATACCCGGCATTGTTTATTTTATGAGAAGCGTATTTCTCATAATTTGTGGGAATCGGAAAGGAAAAGGGAAAATGGAAATTTTAAGAACAGAGAATTTGAAAAAATATTACGACCAGAACATGGTCTGTGTAAAGGCACTGGATGGAGTGAGTCTTTCTGTGGAGCAAGGGGAATTTGTGGCAATTGTGGGAACCTCCGGAAGTGGAAAGTCGACCCTTTTGCATATGCTTGGAGGCTTAGACCGTCCTACCTCCGGAACCGTGCTGGTGGACGGAAAAAGGATATTCGATCTGGAAGATGGGGAGCTTACGATTTTCAGAAGAAGAAAAATCGGCTTTGTTTTTCAGGCATATAATCTTGTGCCGGTATTGAATGTATATGAAAATATTGTACTTCCCATACAGCTTGACGGAGGAGTTGTGGATACGGATTTTGTGGAACAGATAATTGATATATTAGGTCTTTCCGAAAAAATCAACAGCCTTCCAAACCAGCTTTCCGGCGGGCAGCAGCAAAGAGTTGCCATCGCAAGAGCACTGGCAACAAAACCATCCATCATTTTGGCAGATGAACCTACGGGAAATCTGGATTCAAAAACAAGTCAGGATGTGCTGGGGCTTTTGAAGGTGACAGGTCAGAAATTCAAACAGACCATCGTTATGATTACCCATAATGAGGAAATTGCCCAGATGGCTGATCGGATTATCCGGATTGAAGATGGACGGATTATATCGGGAGGGGGAGATACCAATGCGTAAGGTTGATAATCACCGCTGTATCATCAATATCAGTAAAAAAAGTATGTTGGCAAATAAAAAGAGAAATGGAATCCTGCTGGCTGCCATTATATTAACAACGGTAATGCTTACAACATTGTTTACGGTTGTAAACAGTCTGATAAAGTCATATGAGACTTCTACCTGTTATCAGGTCGGAACCAGTTCCCATGCAGGATTTAAATTTATGACACAGGAAGAATATGATGAACTGGCAACAGATAAAAAAATACACAACTTATCTTATAATGTTATTATTGGTAATCTGTTAAATGAAGAATTAAAAAAAGATTATACAGAGATTCGATATACCCAGGAATTGAATGCCAAACAAAGCTTTGCTTATCCGGAAATGGGAAGCCTTCCTGAGAAGTACAATGAGGTGGCAGTCTGTACAAATGTTTTGGATGATTTTGGTATTCCTCATGAATTAGGACAGATTCTTCATCTTAAAATTTCCAATGGTTTTGACACCTATGAAGGAGATTTTACGGTGTGCGGTATCTGGGAAAAACCGGCAGAAACCATAGCAAATCAGATTTTTGTGTCAAAGAAATTTCAAGAAAGCTTTGCTCCGGTCTGGAAAGACAGAGAGGATTATAACAAGTTTTTGAAACAAAATTCTTATGCCGGTGCCATGAATTCGGACTTTGATTTTCCTTCGACTTTTAATATATCCGCACAGATGGATGCCTTAAAGGAAAGACATGGGTTCGGTGATGAGATAAATGATGGTATTAACTGGGCATATACAACAAGCTCCATTGATGCGACTTCCGTGCTGATTGTTTTGATTTTGCTTACCTTGATCATGTTATCGGGATATTTGATCATTTATAATATTTTTCTGATTGCGGTAACGGCGGATATTCATTACTATGGTTTGCTTAAGACAATCGGTATGACGAATACACAGTTAAAAAAACTGGTGCTGAAGCAGGCAATGCTTTTAAGTGTGATTGCGATTCCCGTTGGTATGATTTTGGGATATGTGCTTTCTCATATTGTCCTGCCGTTGATTGCTGAGAATATAACATCTGAGGCATGTAAGGTTTATTCCAATCCTTTTGTATTCCTGTCATGTGCTGTTTTTGCATGGGTTACAGTCCGAATCAGTTGTGCAAAACCATGCAGGATTATCAAAAAAATATCTCCGGTAGAAGCGGTGGAGTTTAATGACTGTCAGGTAGAAAAATTGTCTCAAAGGAAAAAGGCAAAGAAGGTAAATCCGTTTTCTATGGCATGGGAGAACTTGAAAAGAAATAAGAAGAGATCTACGGCGGTAATTCTTTCCATGGTTCTTAGTATTTTAATGATAAATGTAACGGTATCCATTGTGTCCTGTTTTGATGAGGATAAATATATTTCTACTTTTGCAGGCAGTGATATTTCAGTGGCTGATGCAACCTTGTATAATTCCCATTCTTTGGAAACGGTATTGGATGGCGTGACTTTTCAGGATATGGAGGCACTGGAGAAAATGGATGGTATTACGGAATGTGGAGCCATTTATATGTCTGAGATACAGCAGAAGGTGGATGGTACTTCATGGGAGCGGTTGAAAAGGATTTATGAGGAACATAATGACTGGTTTGTGAGTGAGCAGGATCAAAAAAACTGGTTTGATTCCCTCGTCTATGACCAAAAACAAATTGATGCTCATCTGTATGGTGTGGATAAGATGATTTTTGATGCTATGGAATTGGACACAGAGGTAGTGGACTGGGATACATTTTGTTCCGGTGATTACGCAATTGTTTCTTCCATGACAGAGGGAAGGCGCAATGATTCCGGGTTTGCACTTTATCAGGTGGGAGAAAAAATACCGGTAGAATTGCCAAGTGGTAAGGTAAAAGAGTATGAAGTAATTGCTATTGGGGATGTACCATACTCTATGGGGCCAAAGCACAGTCACGGAATGGATGTCTATGTAACGATTTCTTCAGAGGAATACCGGAAGGTTGTTCCGGACTCAAAAGGAGCAATGCAGCTGTTGATGAATCTGGATAAGGAACATCTGCAGGAGGCAGAAAGCTATGTGGAACAATATTGTGAGACAGTAAATGAGGATTTGGATTATCAATCCAGAGATGTGTATTTGAAGGAATTTAAGGATACCGTGCGGATGTTTTTAATTGTAGGAAGTGCTCTTAGTGCAATTCTTGCTTTGATTGGTATTATGAATTTTATAAATCTTACTTATACATCCATTCATGAACGAAATCAGGAGCTTAAGGTGTTATGGTCTGTTGGAATGACAAAAAATCAGATAGCATCCATGCTTTCCTTTGAAGGAATATTGAGAATGTGTCTGGCATTTGTATTTGTGCTTTCCGTAGGACAGCTTTTAAATTATTTGATTGTATATGCCATTGCAGGAGGTACCATAATGTTCACCTATCATTATGTTGTATGGCCGATGTTTGCCTGCATACCGGTATTCCTGTTGATTGCGGCAAGTGTTCCAAGATTGATGACAGGGAAAATAGTTTAATTGTAAATCGTGCCAACGGTTACTTGACAGTAACCAAAACGGAACTCTTACTTTATTGCAGTAGAAACTTATGGTATAATTTTTTTATTGGAATGGGGACAAAATAATGATAAAGGCGTATTGATACCGGAACATGTATTGGGAAAAGTATGAATGCCGGGGGGTTACATGAAGACAAAAATAAAGTAATTAAGTTACGATAAAGTGATGGGTTTACCGGAACGGATACACCATAAGCCGGTAAGAAAATTGTGTTAATTGCTTTGATAAATAGTAAGACTTTCGATTCGTTTACGGATGACTTATATGAAGAAATATCAAAAAGTCTGGCAGAGGAATTTTCCGAAGCTTATGTCGGAATGGAAAAGGATGCAAGACGTTTGGTGAACAGAGTATTTGAAGGGGCTACAGAATTGGTGGAGGTATTGCCAAAATGATGGGTAAAGTATTTGCCTTGTTCTTGCTTTTGATAGGGGTGCTGTCGGGTTGCAGCTTCCCTTCAGAGCAGGAATATGAGGAAAACGTCAGCTTAAAAATTGTGAAGTCCGGAGTAAAAATAGAAGAAGTCCGCTTTGACGAGGATTTAGGAATTGACGGTAAGCAGATTTATAAATTTACGATTCCGATTGAGATTACAGGGACTTTTCAGCACGACTGTACCATACCTGTGTATTACTATTTTGATATGGAGAAAAATGTATCAGAACTTGATAAAGAGGCATCTGCCTGGGCAACAGAAGGACAGTTTAAAGAGGTGTTTAAGGGAAAATTGAAAATTGAGAGGGGTACTACAGGTGTGGTATATTACGAGGGGGAAACAGACGACGCCTTGATGGATTCTGACAGTACATCATACGAACAGGCATGGGTGGCATTTCGATATGATGATGGCTTTATCTCAGATAATTATGCAGGAATTTATAATCCATTTTTTGACAAAGAAAAATATTTATACTTTCATGGTGAACAGAGTGCCGTTGATGAAGTAAGGGATATAATACCACAGCAAACAGATGGAAATGTGCATGTTGATGAAGACAGCGTAAAAGTGGAAAAAACATATATTGGAGAAGAATCGGGAAATCCCCAGCATTATACAGTGAGTGTAACCATCCGGAATGATTCGGATAATCCGGTGGAAACGGAGAATTTATGGGTTGGCTGTGATTACGATATGGCAAGCCCCTTTAACTCACATAACTGTTATGAAGCGTTAGGAGAGGCTTTGACATTTATGAAGGGCGTTGGAGAACCCCTTGGATATACTGTGCAACAGAAAAGTATTACGAAAGATGATGACAGTATTCAAGTGGAATTTGATATGTATAACCGTTATGCAGGATATAGTGACAGCCTGATGGGAAATGACTTAGACTGGTATCAGTGTTTTTGGATAGCTATTTGTCTGGAAGATGATAATCAGAATGATAATTATGTGATGGTGCCGAATCCGTATTATAATGAAGAACATTATAGTGATGAAGATTTTTGGCGGGAACATGATGTGAACGACATCTATCGTTATGATACAGTGAGTGCCTGGAATGCTTTATTTGAAGAAAATGAGTAGAACAACAGATGAGGGGTGTTATCGGGTTGCAGTTCCCTATAAAGTAAGGAGAGATTGACATGTTCAGAGAAATGAGAAGATTTAAGCAGCAGATAACAACAGAAGAATGTAAAAAGGTGTTGAAGGAGGAGAAGAGGGCATAAGGTTGATGCAATGAACCGATACGATAAGGTTTGCTTGACTGTCTGGAATCAGGGATTCAAAAAAGAAGGTCATTGGGAATGGAATCCGACAAGCGTTGTTGTGTTTGGAAAGGTGAAGCCGGTAACAGAAAATAATATCTTTGAGGATCGATTGAGAAAGCTAGCAGCAAAATATTATCCAACTACAGATGAGATTGAGGAAGAAATGGAACGTTCTGCATTACGGACACAGTTGTTTGCCATAAAAATCGAACACATGACGGGCAAACTCGTCAACGAAAAATAACATTCAGGCAACTTCCAGTTTATCTTTTGTTTGGAGGTGTTTATTTTGAACAATGTAATCAAAAAAATATGCTTGGTAATACTAGGGCTTCTGCAAGGAACGCTGGGTAGTTACTTAGCATTACTGGGGTGGGCGTTTGCTTTTCCTGAAACTTCTCCCGGCACAAAAGATTATGTAGAGGATATGTCTTTTGTACCATTTGGATATTTTATTATGTTCGCATGGTTAGCCATAATGATAACCGCAATGATTCTGCTTCGAAAAAATAAGGCAAATTTTCTATCTTTTATATTACCTTGGTTCATGGGATTAGTTGCATGTTTGGTAGCAGTGTTTGTAATACTTTGATTTTAACGACTATGAAATCGGAATTTGGAGAGGTATTGTTTATGAAGATTGAATATAGAAAAGCAGATATTACGGATGCAGAATTGCTAATAGATATTTATAATTTTGCATTTTATAGTGATTATATTAAATATGGTGAATGTCCGGCGTATGGAAAGACTAAAGAGATGATGGTCGGGGCGTGGTTAATTGGTTTTTGAGCAACTCCATTATATCACAAGCCGTGAAAACAATATGACAGCCAAAGGCATGGTTATGATACAGAACAAGGTAGTAAATACATTTAAAAGACCGGAGTATGCAGCATCTTTGTTATATACCTGAGCCATCTGGGTGATTGTTGAAGCGGATGGTGTGATGGAGGCAAGGAATACTATGAGGAGTAAAGTTCTTCCTTCTGGAATAAGGGCATATACATGACTTACATACATTATAAGCAGTAAAACAGCAGGCCAGATGACGAGCCTGATGGCAGAGAAAATGTATAGTTTTGCGTTTTTCAGGCTGTCGCGGATCGGCGAATCAGCCATCAGCATGCCAGTTACTATCATGCTGAGAGGTGCAAGCATATTTCCTATGTCTTTTACCGGTGTGAGTATGACAGATGGCAGTTTTATCTGGCAGAAAAAGAGCAGGAGTCCGGCTATTATGGCTATTACATTTATATTGGTTATTATCTTTTTCCATTCCATATGTGGCTTTTCGGCGAGCATGGTGCTGCAGTGTGTCCAGAGAAATATCAGCTGTACAGACATAAATGCACATGAATACAGTACATAGTTGGTACCCAGCATAGCATTTACAAGTGGGATTATCATATTTCCCGAGTTGGAATACATGACAGTGGCACATTCAACTGTATTCCAATGCCAGAGTTTCCTTCCGATATTTATAAAAATCAATAGAAGAATATGTATAATGGTTGCAAGAACAGCGGAAAATAATAGTCCCTGCAGTTTTTCTTTTGTAAAGCCAATTTCAAATGAATTTATTATGGCGCAGGGCATCACCAGATATACCACAATGATAGACAGGATCCTGCATATTGATTACCTCTTTTCGCTCCTGTATTATAATCCCATTTTACAAAAAAAGGAATATCCCACAATGGTGGCTTGTCAAAAATAAAAGAATGCGATAGAATATGTGCAATTTACAGGAATTTGTTTAGTTGGATTTAGAACAAGGAGAGATGACAAGCTATGCATTCACAGAAAATCCATAACAAAAAACTCATATTGCCGGTTCTCATTTTCCTGGCAGGTTGTCTGGCCTTGGCAGCAGTTTTATATCATTCATACAGAACAAATTTAAAACATATGCGGGCTGTCACAGAACTTAATGCCACAACCTATGCAGAACGGTTGCAGAATGATATGAACCGTGGCGTTGCGATTACAGATACACTTGAGGAAATAGTACTCAGTGAAAATGGAAAAATTGATAATTTTCAAAAAGTTGCAGGAAATCTGATGACAGATTTTGTTCAGAGCATACAGATTGCACCTAATGGTGTTGTTACAGATATATATCCGGAGGCGGGAAATGAAGCGGGAAAGATAGATTTGATCCACGATGAAAGTCGTGGAGAGATATGCCGTTACGGGAGAGATAAAAATATAGTTACTATGCAGGGTCCGTTTGACTTAAAACAAGGAGGCCGGGGCATTGCAATCAGAAATCCCGTATATCTGGAGTGCCCGGATGGAACCTCTGCGTTCTGGGGATTCACTATTGTAATTATCCGTATTCCGGAGGTATTTGAGAAATCGGTTCAGTCACTTACCCAATTTGGTTATGATTACTGTCTGACAAAGACAGTTTCTCCTTTGTCGGATGATACAGAGGTGGTATCGGCATCAGGTAATATTTTGAAGGAGCCGATTACATTTGAGTTTGAATTTTGTGGCAGCACATTTGGCTTAGAGGTAATGCCAACTGATGGTTGGAACCACGGATGGAACATACTTCCGCAGCTCGTTTTTGGAATTTGTATTATTTTGCTTTTAACGGGATTAACGGTGATCGTTCTTGTGGTTGAGAGACATCGTGAGATATTAAAAAAAATGGCGATAACAGATCCGTTAACCGGTCTTTTGAACCGCAAAGGTTTTGATGAGCAGCTTGAAAAGGTGATACAGGACGGTCATTGTATTCATTGTGTGGGCGCACAGATGGATATTGATGATTTTAAATTTATAAATGACATGTATGGACACGTCGTTGGTGATACCGCACTGAAAAGTCTTGCACAGGACATGAAAGATAATTTTGGTGTAAATGCCATTCTATGCAGAAATGGCGGCGATGAGTTTTCTGTTATCTTGATCGGAACAACAGAGGAAGAGGCAAAGAGTATAATAGAGAGTTTTACCCTTAAGCCAAGGTATATAACATATAATGGTGAAGAGCATCCTTTTTATATTTCTCTTGGGTACGCAGAATATCCGAAGGACTGTGACGATGTTTTGGAGCTTATCAGATGCGCAGATATGGCACTTTATGCGGTAAAACTACATGGGAAGCATAGTTGCAGTCCTTATCGCAGTGATTATAAGATACAGCACAGAAGTCAGCTTGGGTTTGCACTTCAGGATGTGTCAAAAAATCTTCCGGGAGCTTTCCTGATATATATAGCTGATCCGGAGGATGATCGTATTTTATTTGCAAATCGTGAATTGATTGAGTTTGCAGGCTGCAAGGATTTCGATGATTTTCTGGATTATACCGGGCAGCGATTCAGGAATCTTATTCACCCGGATGAACGGGATTCTGTGGAGACCAGTATCTGGAAACAGATTGATGCAAAGACCAGTGGAAATAATGATTATGTAAGATTCCATTTTGCAAAAAAAGATGGATCCTACCGCCCTGTTCTTGATCATGGAAGAATTGTAGAAAGCCGTTACTATGGAAATGTGTTCTATGTTCTTATCATGGACTGTGCTTTGGTTGAATCTTTTTATGATGGCTTTTCCAGATAGAGTAAGTCATCAGCAGAAACAGTTATTGGAGAACCGATTTTCTCATGAAGATACAGGTATATCCTATGTGATATATGAGATATAGAAAACAATACAATATAAAAATAATCATCAGGCAGTCTTATAACGGGACTGCCTGTTTTTTCGTGAATTTTACAAAAGAAATATACAACTCTTGCAATCTTTACGGAAGTGTGATAGCAGGCACAGGCAGGCATATCTATAATAAATACAGAAATGAAGTGAGACCACCTCAAGGAGCAGGTGAGTCCGCTTCATATGTATAAGGAGCAGGCAGCCGGAGATGAAAGAGACAGAGAGAAAAGACAAAACGACAGGGAAAACGGATGAAAAAGCAGGTGGGCATCTTGTTTTATTTGTGAGAAGAAATGCAGTATATATCGCGGTTTTCCTGATTGGAGCAGCCTTTCTTCTGGCGGCAGGTTCATTTGACTGGGATCGGATCAACAGCTATACAATGTACAATAACGACAGCAGGACATTCGTAAGAGGGCGGGTAGTATCTGTCGATAATGAACGGCTGGAGACAGATCCATATGATCATTCCAGATATCTTGGGGAACAGGAGCTTACAGTTCTGATTCTGGATGGGGAGCAGCTCCCTACTACATAGTATTCAATTATGACAGGTGCCTGTCACTTGGCATCCTTGTGGTGGTATTTGCCGCGGTAATGTTGTTTGTGGGAAAAGGAAAAGGCTTACGGGCATTAGCCGGTGTCGTTTTTACACTTCTTCTGGTAGTACTGTTTATGGTTCAGGCGATCTACCACGGATTTCCTCCTGTAATTGTCTCAATCCTGACCATATTAACAGGAACAGCAGTCAGCCTGTTGTTAAATGGCTGCAGCAGACGGACGGCTGTATCCGCACTTGCTACTGTACTTGGAGTTGCAGTAACAGGAATTATTTTTTACATAAGTTCAAAATTCTTACATCTTACAGGATTCAACAGTGACAATGCAGAAGAACTTCTGGTCATTCAGGGAGCGACAGGACTCTCGGTTCGATCACTTCTGATCGCAGGCGTGCTGGTATCTTCCCTTGGAGCCGTTATGGATGTGGCAGTATCCCTTACGGCAGCTCTTATGGAACTGGTCGCTGTAGATCCTTCGGTAACCGCCGGACAGGTTATGAAATCGGGATTTAATATCGGAAAAGATATGATCGGAACCATGAGCAATACGCTGATCCTTGCATTTGCGGGAACGGCTCTCAATACGATGCTGGTATTAACTGCCTATGGGGTGAGCCGGACACAGTTCATATCATCGGACTACCTGGCGATCGAACTTGCACAGGGACTGTGTGCAACGATCGGGGTGATCCTTACCGTACCGATAACGACAGGAATCTGCGCAGCAATGCGCATTTCACATAGATAAAATGAAAAGATGAAAAGAGGAAAATGAAAGATGAAACACAGACGTAAGACAGCAGGAAGACTCTCTGCGCTTCTGTCATTGCTACTGGTAGCAACGATGGCACAGCCGCTTTTTCAGACAAGGGCAGCAGAGAACGATGTAACAATGGATGGAAATGTAACATGGAGTTATCTGGATGATGGCAGCGACCCGGCAGGCGACAGCACAGCAGCAGGCTACGACCGGACAAGCTGGACAAAGGATGGCTATGACGTATCTGCGTGGAAGACAGCGACAGGTTCTTTTGGAGCAAAGAAAGGACAGATCAGTGATCTTGGTGACGGATGCACACCAAAGACATTATTAACACAGTACAAGGCAGATGGAACAACCGACATTGAAGCGTTTTTCTTCCGTACGGATGTAACGATCCCGGATGCTTCTAAGGTAACGAAGATATCAGGAAGTGTGATCTATGATGATGCAGCAACCGTATATGTAAATGGTGTGAAGATTGCAGGCTTTGATGATGACAGCATAACAGGCAATCTTCAGTATGGCGGTTCCAATGCGGGCGATCCAAAGACAGAAACGATCAGTACCAGTGATCCGGCAGCACTTGCAGCAGTGAAGGATGGAAAGAATATTGTAGCAGTAGAGATCCATCAGGGACGTTCATCCAGCTCGGATATTTATTTTGATATGCCGGCTCTTACATTTGAGACGACAGTATCCGTACCGGTATATACACAGAAGAATATCTCATGGACAGTTGGTAAGGACGCATCAGAGATCAATGTAACCTGGTATGCAGATGTTGATGGAACCGGTACACTTCTGGTTGCTAAGAATTCAGAAGTAAACGGCAATGAGATGCCGGCAGATGCAAAGAGTTTCACGGCAAATGGAACTGCTTCCAACAAATCCGGTTACTATAGCTATCAGACAACAGCAACCGGACTGTCAGCAGATACGACATATGCTTATCAGTTGGTAAATGGAGAAACAAAGTCAGAGATTCATACCTTTACAACTGGCGGGGCAGGTTCATTCTCATTTGTAGCAGCAGGTGATCCACAGATTGGTGCAAGCGGCAGTTCTGTAAATGATACAGATGGATGGGAGAAAACATTGAAGCTGGTTTCCGGTAACAGTGCATTTGACGGCGTGGACTTCCTGTTATCAGCAGGTGATCAGGTAAATACAGCATCAAATGAAGACCAGTACGACGGATATCTGGAGCATGATACCTTACTTGATCTTCCAACTGCGACAGTTGTAGGTAATCATGATTCCGGTTCTGCGGCTTACAATCAGCATTTTAACAATCCAAATGAAAGCAGCTATGGAATGACGGCAGCAGGCGGAGATTATTATTTCGTATATAATCATGTACTGTTCCTTGCATTGAACAGTAACAACACATCGACAGCCGAGCATAAGGCATTTATGGAACAGGCGATACAGGAAACGGAAGGTCAGGATATTACATGGAAGGTGGTCGTATTCCATCACTCCATTTATTCTGTAGCAAGCCATTCTTTAGAGAGTGGTATATTAACAAGACGAGAGGAACTGGTTCCGGTATTTAAGGATCTTGATATCGATGTGGTTCTCATGGGACATGACCATGTATACTGCAGAACTTATATGATGGATGGACTGGATCCGATGACGGATGCATCGATCTATGATGATGCTGATTATTCATCGATCACAAATCCAACAGGAATCTTATATGTGACCTTAAACTCTGCATCCGGTTCCAAGTTCTACACAATCAAGAATGCAAGCTTCCCATATTCCAGAGTAATGAATCAGGAAAATGTTCCAAATATTTCAAGAGTGGATGTATCAGACAGTCAGTTTAAGATAACAACATACAGAACTGGTGATATGAGCGTGGTTGATTCGTTTGCGATCAATAAGAAGCATGTACATAATATGAAGGCAGTATCTGCCGGAGAAGCCACCTGTCTGGATGAAGGAAATATCGCATACTGGTACTGCGATGAATGCGGCAAATATTTCCGTGATGCAGACGGCAAACAGGAAGTCACACTTTCTGATACCGTAGTTGCGGCAAAGGGACACAGCTATGGTGCATGGCAGATTGTAACAGTAGCCACAACATCTGCTACAGGAATAAAGAAGCATGAATGTACTGTTTGTGGAAAGGTAGAGACAGCATCCATCCCGGTTATTCAGGAGACGACAACAGAGAATATGACGACCGAGGAAGGAACGACAGAAAAAGTTACGACCGAGGATGCTACAACTGAGACAACTCAGAAAGGAACAACCGAGGATGCATCGACAGAAGAGGATGGAACAACTGGAGATGTAACAGCAGAGCCAACGACAGAGTTAACCGAAGAGGATACAACCATAGATAAGACAACAGAGGCAATGACAGGAGAAATGGAAGATACAGAATCAACAATATCTTCAGAGACTACTAAAGATACAGGTACAACCGAAGATAAGACCGGTAAAGATGCTAAGCTCGTAAAGACAGGTGATACAACACCGATCATTTATGTAGCTGTTATCGGAATCTGTGCATGCTTTGTTGGAGCAGGCTGTGTGTTCGCAAAGAGCAGAAAGAATAAACAGTAAGTGTCAGTTATACAGAAAAATATAAGAATCCCGTTTGGTGTATGCCGGACGGGATTCTTGTGGTATTGTAAGAATGAATCAAATAAAATATGAAAAAAGACTGTTGTTTGAATAATTCAAACAGCAGTTTTTTGTTGTTATAAATTAGTCGCAAAAATGACGCAAATATCGCTTTTGTTATATTGATATAAATAAAAAAATATTATTATATTTATAAATTAAACAAGGACGTAACTATATAAATGAGATAAAACAAACGGATAAAATCAGGAAAAGGAGTATGATGGATATGAAGAATCAGGTAGTATTGGATTGGAATCAGTATGTAGCACTTGCAAGACAGACAGTAGCAGAAGGCTGTGTTCTGCTTGAGAATAAAGATCAGGCACTTCCGCTTGTAAAAGATGAGAAGGTGGCAGTATTTGGAAGAATCCAGAACCACTATTATAAGAGCGGAACCGGTTCAGGCGGAATGGTAAATGTATCAAAGGTCTATGGAATCGTAGATGGTCTGCGTGAGAGTGGTCAGGTCATTCTGGATGAGGAGCTGATCAAGATCTATCAGGACTGGGAAGAGACACATCCATTTAACGAAGGCGAAGGCTGGGGAAATGAACCATGGTGTCAGGAAGAAATGGAGCTGACCGATGAGGTTGTGGAAGCAGCCGGTAAGAGATCAGAGACAGCTATCGTGATCATCGGACGTACAGCAGGCGAGGATAAAGATGCAAGTGATACCAAGGGTTCTTATCAGCTTACAGATGTGGAAGAAGACCTGCTCACAAAAGTAAGAAAGAACTTTGATAAGATGATCGTTTTATTAAATGTCGGTGGTCTGCTCGATATGAGTTTTACAGACCGTTACCAGCCGGAAGCTGTTATGTATGTATGGCAGGGCGGCATGGTTGGCGGACTTGGAACAGCAGATGTATTAACAGGAGCAGTTTCACCATCCGGTCATCTGACAGACACGATCGCATATAAAGTTGCTGATTATCCTTCTACACCATATTTTGGTGATCCGGATAAGAATTATTACAGTGAAGATATCTATGTCGGATATCGTTATTTTGAGACTTTCGCAAAGGACAGCGTCAGATATCCGTTTGGATATGGCCTGTCCTACACAACATTTGAAAAGTCAGTCGTTGTATTTTCAAATGAGTCGGAGAAACAGCAGTTTACTCTTCATGTAACTGTTTCAAATGTCGGTTTAAAGAAAGGAAAAGATGTTGTTCAGGTCTATGTGGAAGCTCCACAGGGTAAGCTTGGAAAAGCAGATAAGGTTCTTGTCGGATTTGCAAAGACAAAGGAGCTTGCACCGGGTGAATCCGAAGAAGTAGAGATCACTGTTCCATACAGCCGCTTTGCATCCTATGACGACTCCGGTATTACAGGACATGCGTATGCATTTGTATTAGAAGCAGGCACATATCATGTATTTGCCGGTGCAGATGTCAGAAGTGCAGAATGTGCAGGCACGTTTGAGCTTGCAGATGATCTTGTGGTCGAACAGCTTTGCTCTGCACTTGCTCCGGTAGAAGCGTTTGACAGAATGAAGGCAGCAGAGACAGAGAACGGATATCAGGTCATGATGGAAGCAGCACCACATCATGCATCAAACGAGAAGCAGAGAAGACAGGATTATCTTCCACAGGAGATCCGTCAGACGATGGGGACGCATATATTATCCGATGTGGCAGATGGTTCGATCGGAATGGATAAATTTATTTCAGAATTGACAGACGATGACCTTACTTGTATCATTCGAGGAGAAGGCATGGGAAGTTCACTTGTAACACCGGGAACGGCAGCAGCGTTTGGCGGTGTATCCAAGTCACTGATCAACCGTCATGGAATCCCTTCGGTATGCTGCAGTGATGGACCGTCCGGTATGCGGTTAGACTGTGGCGTGAAAGCATTCAGTCTGCCAAATGGAACGATCATCGGATGTACATTTAATACGGAGCTTGTAAAAGAGCTTTATACCTGTACCGGTTATGAGATGATCGCACAGAAGGTGGATTGTTTACTTGGACCGGGAATGAATATTCATCGTCATCCGCTGAATGGAAGAAACTTTGAATATTTCTCGGAAGACCCATATGTAACAGGCTGTTTTGCAGGAGCGATGTTAGAAGGCCTGCATGCAGCAGGCGTGACAGGAGCAGCCAAGCATTTCTGTGCAAATAATCAGGAAATGAGAAGACATTTTGCAGATCCTGTTGTATCAGAACGTGCACTTAGGGAGATCTATCTGAAGGGTTTTGAGATGATCGTGAGAAGCGGAGCAGCAGATGCGATCATGACAACCTATGGACCGGTAAATGGAGTATGGACAGCGGGTAATTATGATCTCTGTACGACGATCCTCAGAGAAGAATGGGGATTTAAAGGTATCGTTATGACTGACTGGTGGGCATCCATCAATGAGCGTGGACAGGAGCCGGATAAGATCAATTTTGCTGCGATGGCGCGTGCACAGAATGATATCTATATGGTATGCCCGGATGGCTCAACAAATGCCAGCGGAGACAATACAGCCGCAGCACTCGTAGACGGACGACTGAAGCGTTCGGAGCTTCAGAGAAATGCAGCCAATATCTGTGGTTTTGTACTTCATACAGAAGCAATGCGCAGAGCAATGGGCTGCCCGACAGAGGTATCGATTATCAATCGTCCGGCAGAACCGGATGATGTCGATCTGTCAGAGGTTGAATTTGTCAGATTAGATGGCGACTATGAATTACGACTTGATACCAAGGAGTCGAAAGCCGGTGTAAATTATGTACTTCCATTTGATGTACAGAAAAAAGGAATTTATGAGATTGAACTGATCGGAAGTTCCGATCTCTCAGAACTTGCCCAAATGCCATGTACACTGTATTATACCAATATACCGATCCTCAGTTTCACATTCCATGGAACAAATGGGGAAGACATGGTTATCAAAAAAGAATTTGATTTGCATACCAGATTTTCAGTTATGCGTCTGAATGTCGGTAAAAATGGTCTTCATTTAAAACAGATCCGATTCAGATATTTAAGGGAGGGCAAAATTTGGGATTAAATATTTTACTGAAGATAGCAATTATCTTTCTGTTTTTTACAGTTGTTGATATCTGTGGACATTTCATTTTTAAAACAAAGAGAAATGTCCCGGAATGGCTGCTCACAATAGGGGTAGTTCTGGCTTTTGCCGGGACTACCTTTCTTGGCGTTCGGGCATATTTTACGGACGCAGATACAAATGATCAGAATATCTATATGGCGTATTGTTATATGAAAGAGGGCAATATCGATCAGGCGGCAATCCTTCTTGACGACATTGCAGGTTCTTTTGAAGAAAAAGAACTGCTCAGTGTGGCATGTGATGTCATGAACGGAGATTATATGAACGGCCATTTTAAACTTCAGGAGTTATCAGAGCAAAACGGGATCAGTAAGGCAGGAAAGGCATATCTGACGGCTCTTGATGACTATTGCTCCGGGAAACTAGGAATGATCTCCGGAGGAGAAAAGGCATATACAGATTATGAATCTTATCTGTCTGATCTGGAAAAAGAAGATGGAGTTCAGGAGACTGCATGGAGTGGGGAGTCAGACGACACGGGTAATGCGTCAAATGAAACACTGACGGATTCACTGACTGCTTATATCGAAGATCTTGATTTTACCAGAAAAGAACAGCGGGAGTTTGAAGAAGCGTATGAGCTTGACAATAAGATCCATGGCGTGACAGTTGCTGATCTTACAGAGGATGATATCAGGGATCTGAAACATACATATGGTGAGACAGAAGAAGTACTCCGGCGGGAGATCGGTTATTATGTATATCAGAATGATTTTGATAAGGCAAAGGATATAGCCTCTGAGTTGAACAAGAATTTTAAAAGCCCGGAGAATACGGTTATATATACGGATGTAATTGTCGAAGAAGTATATCGAAATACCAGAGATCAGAACTATACGGAAGACTCATTTGATATGAAGGATGATGAGATCAAGAGTCTGGTGAAGAAGGCGGAGCGCGCGAAAGAGAAGGCACAGAAGCTGATCGATGATGAAGGTTATGACGGAGCACATGCAGATGAGATAAATGAATTGCTGGAGAAAGCGGATTCCTATTATAAGGATGCAAGTTATGTACCGATCAAGCGTGCAGTTAATTATGTTCTTGTACAGGAGCCATATCGTGGAGACGATACGGGATTTTACGAATTGCAGTTGTCCAAATTGTATCTGGCAATGGATGACAGAGATACGGCAAACGAGCATCTGCATAATGTCATTGATAATAGTGCTAAGATCAGTGATTCATCATTATTAAAAGATGCAATTGATGAAGTTGTGACACAGTACAATCAGATCTCCGATGACAGTTATAATGCAGAGCTGAATGCTGCCGTTAACGATATGGTAGATAAACAGAGCAGTCAGGTTGTTCCTGTATCGGAAGAAACCATAAATGGTTCATTTAATTCGTACGTTGCAACTACATTAAAATATGACAGGATCAGTATTCATATCAGCCGGATCGATACAACAGATTATCCTGCTATCCGTGCTTACATCAATATTAACGGAACAAAGGATTCCAAGGAAGAGCTGGCAGACCAGTTTACAAAGGAAGACTTTTCAGTGATCGATACACAGTATGAGATAACAGATTTTACCTTACATAGTGGTGCGGAGAGTGAAGGAGCAAGCATCGGTATTGTCATGGATAAGAGTGGAAGCATGGAGGGAGCAGCGCTTGAAAATGCAAAACAGGCAGCGGCAGAAGCAGTCGATCATATAACAGCAGAAAAGATGATGATCATTTCCTATGATAATGAAGCATATCTGGAACAGACCCTGACATCAAAAAGCGGAACCCTGAAGAATTCTATTAATAATATATCAAGTGGTGGTGGAACCAATATTTCGGCTGGTTTAAATCTTGCACTGGATAATCTGGAAAGCGCGAATGGAAGCCGGGCTGTGATCCTGATGTCCGATGGACAGGACGGCGGTTCGGAGGAGGATATGCAGGCGGCAGTTGATCGCGCGGTAGAGCTTGGCATCAGTGTATATACGGTTGGATTTGGTGAGTGTGATGATGCCTATATGCAGGCGATCGCAGAATACACAGGTGGAAAATTTGTAAAGGCAGAGGCATCCACGGAGCTGTCGGATATTTATCTGTATCTGCAGAAATATATTGTCAATAATTACAGCATTGAATATACTGTGACCAGAAATCCGGAAGCAGATCCAAGATTTCTGACGGTTGATATTGCAGAATATAATGCATCAGAGACCAAGGATTATTATATAAATGAAGAAAACAGACCGGAAGATCTGGGGCAGGATGATCTGATCCGGAAGGTAGACGAGAATACACTTGGCATATCATCCGTCACACCGGGGAATGCATCGGAAAAGGATGTAAAGGCAGGTATAACCGTTACCGTAAATGGAGGTGGATTTGCTGATATTGAAAGTGTATTTATCGGAAATACAGCTTTGACGGATATACAGGTAACAGATAGAACAAGTCTGACTGGCGTACTGACCGGAGAACTCACCGCAGGCATTTACGATGTAAAGGTAAGAACAACCGATGGAAGAGTTGTAACAGGAAGTGCTGCTTTCAAGGTATTTAAGGCAGGAACCTCAGAGTCTGTAAGAATAGGAGATATGACGATCACAGCAGATTCGATCGGACAGGTGGCAGATGACAGGCTGGCAGCCAGTGGTAATGTTATGATCAATGGTTTTATGCATTGCTCAGGTGATATGGAGATGATCGTGGCAGATATGGATCCGGAGCTGGAGCTTGTGTCCGGCAAGACGATAAAGGCAGGAGATTCCGGTACAATTCAGGGTGATGGCAAGCTTTATGTCAGTTATACAGAAATGCAGGAAAAAAGCAGCAGATTTGCGGATCTTGTCATGAATGGCAGGGATTATATTGTTGCAGAGTCAGGCTTTTATGCAACGATAGATGAGGAGAAGACATCCTTTGATCAGAACCTTTCAAACATGAATATATCGATCCCATTTATCATGGATATCAAGGCGGCGGAAGTAAAATTATACAGTAACCGCTTGCAGATCGATATTGATTCGATCCGGGTGGATAAAATGATAAAATCAGGAATTAAGTCACTAAAGCATGAAACCGGTGCCAACAAATACAAAAAGACAGAAAAACCACAGGAAAGAGCCAGCTTAAAGGAATTTGGCGTTTCCGATTTCTTTAAGGGCTTTGATATTTCGGCTTCAGTAGCAGTTACAGCAGATGGACTGGAGTTTGGTGGAGAACTGACTTTGTCTCCGGATGATAAGATCAGCTTTGGAATATTTGGAATAAATGAAATGTCGGTCAAGCTGAATTCGCTGGATCCGGAGCATGAATACTGGAAAATTGGCGGTAAGATTGATTTTTCAACATCAATAGGTGCATTTGGTAATACCGGAATTTCCGGCTTTGATGGATATCTGTCATCCTATTACTGGATTCCGGATACAGTTAAGCTTGATGCAAATCTGCGGCCGGGACCAAGAGTCTGCGAGATAATGGAGATCAATAAGGTAGGCGGAGAATTACAGGGTATGAGCACATTGCTGATCGGACTATATGATTCTCTCGTATCTGAAGAGACAAAGAAGATCCTAAATGCCGGAATCGATCAGACGTTATATGATAAGGATATTAAGCTGATCGGAACTGTTGAGGCAGAGGCGGATCTGTTCGGATGCTTTGGCGACGAGAATACCGGAAATCAGTGGATGAAAAAGTTCAGGCAATGGGGCGAGATCGGAAATGCAAAGGGACAGGTTGAGATCAATTTCAGCGAGCCGGAGTTTGCTGTTTCAGCAGAAATGTCATTGCTTGGTGCTGAAAAAGCAAAGGCAGGAGCCAAGATCAACAAGGATGGACTTGATATATCGGCGGCACTCGAGCTTGGAATTTCCGGTTTTGGCTGCGAGGTAAAAGGAAGTGCAGCAGCAAATCTTGGAGGAAACTTCACGGAGCGATATATTAAGATTGGAGTAAATGGAAATGTAGATATGGCGCCGGTGGATGTCCATGCAAAGGGTGACTGCAAGCTCACGATCGATTGGGACAGAGAGTTCAGTAAAGCCAAGGTAACATTAAATTATAAGGCGAATAACGGAAAACAACAGGAAAAATCTATATGGTATGATGAAGATGGAGGTCTGTTCCTGTGGGATAAGATCAGCACATCATCTAATTAAGGGGGCGGTTTAACATGAAGAGAGTAAGGAAAGCAATGTGGAAGCTGTGGACAGGTGTATTATTATTTATAGGGATGATCGTCTGGCTTCCGATACAGGTGTGGGCAGCACAGACAGAAGTCGAGATTGATATGCCGGAGGGTTACAGTAAGGCGGTCTTTTATGTAACCTGGGAAAATTATGAACAGCCTGGAACGATTGTGCTGACTTCACCATCCGGTAAAGTATATAGCAAGAAAAAAACGCCGGATCAGGTTTATGAGGCAAATGGCGAAGCAATCATACATGTCGGAAAAGGAGAAGAAGGTACATGGAAGGCTGCGGTAACCGGAGAAAATCTTGGTGTGGTGGACGTAACGATAGGTGAGGTTCCGGATTCGCTGGCCATCAGTAAATTTGAAATATCAGAAAAAGGAACCGGAAGTGTCAAGGTAAACTATAAGATCACAGACTGCCCGGATGAGCTCTATGTGGAGGTGTTTGCAGATACTGATTCAGAGGGCTTTGACGGAACCTGCGTATATAGTGACAATATGGAAAAATCCGGATCGTTTACATTTGATCTGGATCAGCTTCCGAGCGGAGAATATCATTTTTATATCCGTGTATCCGTAGACGGTGTGTATCAGCGTGCCTATAGTGATGTATTTATCAGCTATCAGAATCCGGAGGATGCAGAGAAGGTTTCCGGGGTAAAGGGTGGAACATATAATGATGGATATTATATTTCATGGAAAGCTTCTAATGAGGAAGCTTATACGGTACGGGTTTATGATGAGGCGCATAATCTGATCAGAGAAGAGGAGCAGGGAACCACGGATTTCTATTATGATGATTTTACAGGTGATGCTTCTAAGGTTTATCTGGCAGTGATAAGAACAGATGAGAATTGCAGGTATGATCTTGTATCGGCAGATACTGCGGTAAAGGCAGATGCTGATGTAGTCTTTGATACAGATGCAGACAGAACAAAGAGCAGCTTCATTCAGGCAACGGTCACGATGCAGGATAAGAATACATTTGATGCATATCTGGGAGATGAGCGGATACTTACGGATGAAAAAGAAAATGGTATGTATCGGGTGAACTTAAAGGATGGAGATAATACGGTGACCTTTGTTATTACGGATCCGGCAGGCAATGCTGTAGAATATTCCAAAGAGATCTATGTGGATACCGTACCACCGCAGTTGTCCATATCCGAGGATGTTGATGGAAAGGTAGTAACCGAAAATACCATTTATCTGAATGGTTATACGGAAGCAGGAGCTTCCCTGACCTTGAATGGCGAACCAGTCGAACTGACACAAAGCTATTTCCATAAAAAAGTGTCACTTGCAAATGGAGAAAATACACTGGAGCTGATCGCAGAGGATGCAGTAGGAAATCAGTCAGTATACAGAGCTGTGGTGACCTATGAAACTGCAAAAACTGTAAAACGTGTATTTGAATATATGATACTTGGTGGTCTGGTACTGGTATTATTGATCCTTTATATTATTGTATTTGTCAAGGGGCGAAAAAGGAGGAAGCAGTCATGATCGTATATACAATCATTCAGGTGGTCATTACGCTTGCTGCGGCTGGTGTGATCGGTTACAGTATATTTCTGACTGTACAGGTTTCCGGTGACCGGCTGCTGACCATGGACAGTACATTAGGTTATCGGTACGCGGTTGCTTATCGCCAGTGGCAGTTATATGCAGGCATTGCTATTGCGGTATTACTGCTTTTGTGGGTGCTGTATATACTGGCTTGGCATAGATACAGGATGAAACACAGAGAAGAGCGTCTGGCTAAAAAAACAGCGAAAAAAGCGGCAAAAAGGCAGGAAAAACAGAAGAAAAAGACAGATGCAAAGAATCCTCAGACAGCTGCCGATGACACAGTATCAGATAATTATGATGTAAGCATGCAAAGCTATTATCCAAATGGATATGATACAGATAACTGGGGCTATTATCCAAATGGATATGTTGCAGAGAATCAGGGCTATTATCCGAATGGATATGCTGCAGAGAATCAGGGCTATTATCCGAACGGATATGCTGCAGAGAATCAGGGCTATTATCCGAATGGACATGCTGCAAATGCACAGACATATATGCCGGATACATATGGACAATATATATCATCGGACGAAAAGAATGCTCCGGACACAAAACAGGAATGAAATGAAAAAGAGCCATTTCAGACGTTAACGAATCTTATTATTAATAAAAGGGACTGTAAAAAACTCCCCTAAAAAGAAAAATAGCTATGGGTTCATGCCTATAGCTATTTTGGGTATAATAAATTATGCAACTAACTCAAAATACCAAGGGTAATTATACACCTCGTTTTCAGGTATCTATCCTATCTCGCCATGCTTTTCATAGCTGGTGATACGGGAGATGGAATTGTCTTCGTTTACAAAGACTACCGTTGGTCGGTATTCTTTGGCTTCTTCAGGTGTCATAGAAGCATAACACATCAGAATGATATGGTCGCCTACCTGAACCTGTCTGGCAGCGGCACCATTTAAACACATAACACCGGATCCCGGTTCTCCGGCAATCGTGTATGTCTCAAAACGATTTCCATTTTCAATATCAACAATCTGCACCATTTCATATTCAAGAATTCCTGCTTCCTTCAAAAGCTCAGAGTCTACGGTGATACTGCCGACATAATTCAGTTCAGCCTGTGTAACAACGGCTCTGTGGATCTTACTTTTTAACATGGTAATATTCATTAGAATGACACCTCTTTATTCTTTCTCACCGCACATACTATAACATAAAAAGAAAAAATGCAATATAGAAATACAAGAAATTGTAGAAAAAGGATGCAAAAAGGATGCAACTATATTGCATAAAATATGTAGTGGTCATGTACATTTAATATGTCGGGAAAAATGAAAAGAAAGCTTAAGAAAGTTTAATAAAAAAATAGACACGTATTAATGAACAAAATCGATGGTTTGTGTTAATATTTTTACAGCGCTGAAAAAATATACATATTAATTTTGTTTGTTAAAATGTAGGATCACAGCAGGAGGTAATTATTTTGAAGAAAATAAGAAAAGAAACAGTAGGTAATAAGACAACACAGGTAAGCAGAAAAATGCGCTATAAAAAGATGGCAGCACTTGCCATTGCAGGAGTTCTGGCAACAGGAACTGCACTTACAGGCTGTGGAAAGAAGAATATAGATTACAGTGTAGACGGTGAATCAGGAAACGGAGGCAGCTCGGACAGTGGAAGCCTTCAGGGTAAGTACGGAATACCGGAATCCTGTGATACTACACTGGACGCTGGAAGCAGCGGGATCAGCAAACTTGCAATAGAAGCAGATGAGGTAACAGTGCCGGATACGGTAGATCTTCCAACTGTATATGTAAAAAGAAAAGAATCATCAAATGATACCAGAAAACAGATCGTAGAAGCTGTCCTTGAAAAAGAAAAAGGTATTTATACATATGATTATAACAATATGACAAAAGCAGATATTCAGGACCAGATCGATGAGTATGAAAAGGAAAAGAAGGATTCTGCAGCAAATGGAGATAATTCCAGTGCATCCTGGTTTGATTCCAAGATCTCGGACCTGAAAGATCAGCTTCAGAGTGCACCGGATGAATATCCGGCGGCTGATGATTATTCCGGTAGTGCCTTTATCGGAGAGATCAACGGAAGAAAATATATTATGTATATGGACGACCAGGACGGCGGAAGTGGTTCCGTAGGTCTGAAGGATTCGCTGATCACCTACCGTCCAAAAGATGGAATGAACGGAGTATATTATTCAACTCCGGACAGTGGGGATGATCTGTCAGATGTAGATGTGTCAGCCTCAAATGTATGTACATTTACAAAGGAAGAGGCACAGTCCATTGCAGACGATTTTATCGGCAAGGTCGGTATTTCAGATGCATCCCTGACTAACACACAGGATCTTTACTGGTATTACTATGGAACAGACGGGAATACCGAGGCTGTCGATGTTGATGGGTATGTATTTACATACAGCAGAGCAATCAATAATCAGACTACTGATGTTCCGGAAGCCTGGAATGTTGATAATATTACGCAGGATGATGGATCGGTAAGCATTCCTGCTGAAACCTGTACGGTATATGTTGATTCTAATGGTATTATATCTGCAAGCTGGGTATCCTATCTGGAAACAACCGGAAAAACAGAGTCAAATGAACTCTTATCATTTAAGGAGCTGTTAGAAAAAGCAAATAAGAATATTGCAGAATACTATACCACATATCCAACCAGATATAAAAAAGTAGAGTTTAATTCTATGAAGCTTGGATATTATCTGGAGAAGACAGATGAAGAAGGAACATTCAAATATGTACCTGCATGGATATTGACACAGTATGAGGATATGACCGATTCCACAAATGAGACATATCCAACCCAGATGGTTGTTCTTGATGCTACAGATGGTACGGTGATCGATCTGATGGAACTGTCCAAGGCACTTGGCACATATCAGAGTTATGAAACAGATACGATCGCAAGAGATGTATCCGGTGAAGGAGATTCATCGATAACCTCTGTCGGAGATACAGATTCATCAGAGGATACAACAGATGCTTCTTCCGATACAACAGATGACACAACCGGTGACACAGCTGAAAAGTAATGAAATGATTAGGTAAATACATTTATAAATTAATCATTTACTGGATATGATCCAGAAGCTATAATAAATGAGAGAAGAAAAGAGGAGGTTCTTATATGCAGAACAAAACAAAGAGTAAAGAGGGATTTCGTACATATCGTAAGAAGATGGCAGCTATACTGTTGGTTGGTATGCTGGCAGTCAGCACAGCAGTTACCGGCTGTGGCAAGAAGGATATTGATTATGATGTAGAAGGAAATGGTGGTTCCGGAAGCAATGCGGACAGTGGCAGCCTGCAGGGTAAATATGGAATACCTGAAAGCTGTGATACCGAGATCGCAACAGGAGATTCCGGTATTCAGAAGATTGCAATCGATGCAGAAGAAGTGATCGTACCGGATACAGGAGATCTGTATGTTGCATCGTTTAAGAAGAAAGAAACAACAAATGATAGTAAAAAAGAAACAGTAGAGGCAGTTCTGGACAAAGATAAGGGTATCTATGAATATGATTATGATAAGCGTACCAAAGAAGATATTCAGACTGAGATCGATATGTATGAAGCCGAAAAGAAAAAAGGTGACAGTGACATGGCATCTTATTATGATTCCTGGATCAATGATCTGAAGGATGAGCTTGCGACTGCACCGGATGAATATCCTGCAGCAGGCGATTATACAGGAGATACTTTTATTGGTTCGATCGGAGATACAAGGTTTACGGTATCCACTCCGAGCGAGGAAAATGGTACAACCGGATATTCCCTGTATCTTGCGGATGATTTCTTAAAATATCGTCCAAAGGATGGAGCAAGTGGATGTTATTCAACTTCCATGGACGATTACATGCAGTATGGTGGAGATGAGTCAGATTCTGTAGATGCAAATACAAATCAGTGTACATTTTCAGAAGATGAAGCAAGACAGATGGCAGATGATTTCCTTGCAAAAGTCGGATGTACGGATGTTACCTTAAAGAATACATCAGCACTTTGCTGGGTTTATTATGATGATAATGGTGACAACCAGTCAACAGATGTGGATGGATATACATTCACATATTCAAGAGCGATCAATAACCAGCCAACCGCAACAGTAAATGCATGGAATGTCGATAACATCCAGCAGGACAATGCATCCATTGATATTCCAAAGGAGGAATGTTCCATCAGCATTGATTCCAAGGGTATCAATAGTGCAAGCTGGAGCGAATATCTGGAAGCAGATGGAGAACCACAGGCAACACAGATTCTTTCCTATAAGGATCTGTTAGATAAAATGAATGAAACCGTTCCTGAATATTACAGCAAGTACACATCTCATTACAAGAAGATTGAATTTAACGGTATGGAGCTGACCTATTTCCTGAAAGCAGGAGACAAAGAAGGAACCTTTGAATATATTCCGGCATGGATATTATCCCAGTATGAGGAATATCAGGATTATACAGATAAGGACAGCCCGACACAGATGGTTGTAGTCGATGCAAGAGACGGATCAGTGATCGATCTTCTGGAACTGGCCAAGTCACTTGGCACATATTATACATATGATGACAAAGACGATTCCGATACAGAAGACGTAGACGATACGGATACAGACACAGATACATCTTCTGAAGATACATCCGCTGAGGACACTTCTGCCGAAGATACATCTTCTGAAGAATAAAAATATTAATATAAAAGATATGCTCATGTACTGTTTCATTGTAATAAGCAGTACATGAGCAGTTTTAATTATTCAGAAAATATACAGCTATGATGCGAAAATGATTTTTCCCTGTGTTTTAATTAGAAAGTCGTAAGATAATTTGGAGAAAAAATACAAAAATTGGAGAAGATACGGATACTTCAGATAGTGCAGAGAAGTGACCGGGCTCGGGAAAGAAATAAAATATATTTACGATATGAGGAGGAAGGAAGATGAGAAAACAGATCAGGAGAAGAGGAACCGCCTGGCTGATGTTTGGAACAATGATGATGGCGGCGGTATTTACCGGATGCGGGAAAAAAGATATCGACTATGATATCGATGGATCCGGCGGAAAAAAGGACAGCGGAAGTATTCAGGATAAGTACGATATTCCAAAGTCATATGATGACAGTATAGCAGTAGGGGATTCGGGTTTGAGTGAGATCACATTGAAGGTGGATGAGATCTCGGTTCCTGATACATCAATCATGTATACTGAGAAGTTAACAAAGAATGATACCGCAGGAGAGGCACTTAAAAAAATAGCGGAAGCGATATTTGATAAGAGCAAAGGAATCTATGCTTATGATGAGGACAATCAGACAAAGGCAGATATAGAAGAACAGATCGCATCCTATGAACAACTGAAAAAAGAGCTGGGAACCGATGCGGAACGTATTAAGGAGATAAATGATACGCTTACAGAGCTTCAGGATGAGCTGGAAAAAGCACCGGAAGATTATCCGGCTGCCGGAGATTATTCTGCAACAAAGTACCTTGGAACATGTGGTCAATATGAATTTGTTCTGAGGACACCGGATGATACGATTTTAAGCTATAATTTATCATTGAAGGAGGATGCCATGGTATATAGACCTGCAGACGGAACAGAGGATGGAACGGAGATGATCGATCATGGCGGCTATGTGTCATTAAATGACAGTATAAAATATGGTTCCGAAGGTGCAGAGGAGGCACTGAACGATAAAAACCAGTGTAAATATTCAGAAGAGGAAGCATTGGAGATAGCAGAAGAATTTCTGAAGAAGATCGACTGTAATGATATGACACTTGGAGAGTCCTCCGCACTGGCATGGACCTATGATGATGCTTTATCAACGCTTATAGAGCGTGATATTGATGGGTATTATTTTACATTTAACCGGATGATAAAGGATCAGTCTCTTGGAGAGGGCTTACAGGCATTGAATGTTGACAATATGGTGCAGCAGGAAGCAGGTGTGGATATACCTACAGATTACTGTAAGATTGCGGTGGATGATAATGGAGTGATCGGAGCTGTCTGGACGAATAATCTGTCTGTCGAAGGTGAGGCAGAGGAAACAGAACTGCTTTCTTTTAAAGAACTGATGAAGCGGGCGGATTCATCTGTTTCTGAATATTATGCAAAGTATAATACACAGTACAAGTCGATCGAATTTAATCGTATGCAGCTTACCTATTGTCTGAAACCGGGAGCACAGGTCGGTGAATTTGAATATGTGCCGGCATGGATCATATCGCAGGTTGAAGTATATGAATTTGATGAAGTTACATATGAAGATCCTCAACAGATGGTCGTGCTGGATGCAACCGACGGATCCTATATTGATATCCTTGAGGTATCGAAGGCACTGGGAACATGCAGTGTAATACAGGATTAAACGGAGGCGGTATAAGGATAATAAAAGAAGTCATTTTTATCTGATATATGAGGGAAAACGGGAAAATCTTTAAGTAAGAAGGGATACAAATGATGAAAATGGACCTTACAAAAAGAAGAAAAATGATGGCACTGTTTCTTGCAGGAACTCTTACAGTATCTGCGGCTGTTACAGGATGCGGAAGGAAAAATGTAGACTACAATGTAGATAATACCCAGCCGAAACAAACAGAGGCAGATCTGGGACAGACGGAGACATCTGCATCCGGAGAAGATCTGGATAGTGGAAGTCTGTGGAGTAAGTATAAGATTCCATTTACCTGTGATACGGAGATTGCGGTTGGAGATACCGGCTTATCAAAGATCCATGTAACGGATGATGATATCAGTGTTCCGGATACCTCCGACCTTCAGATCGCACAGTATAAGAAGAAAGATCCGGAGAGTAATGAAGTGAAGAAGCAGGTGGCAGAGAATCTGTTTGATAAGGATGAGGGAATCTATGTATATGATTCCATGCATCGGATAAAAAAGGACATTCAGGCAGAGATCACACAGTATCAGACAGCAAAGGAGAATTATCCGGATCCTGTATTTGCGGATTCCTATGATTCATGGATCAGCGATCTGGAAACGGAACTGGCAGATGCCCCGGACAGTTATCCGGCTGCCGGAGATTATTCCGCGGATGATTATGTTGGTACTGTGGATGGGAAGGAATATGAATTGTATTACAAAACCGACAGCGTTTATCGTTCCTTTAATATGCGGGAAGATCTTATGATGTATCGTCCGAAAGAAAAGGCAACGTATGTCACGCCATATTCAAAGGCTGACTATGAAAGAGAGACAGGAACAGAAGCGGATCAGGAGAATACAGTTCAGAATGCCTGCAGCTATTCCAAAGAGGAAGCACAGATGAAGGCAGAAGAATTTCTGTCGAAGATCGGTGCGAAGGATGTAGCCTTACAGGACAGTTCTGATCTTTACTGGGTATATACAGATGCGACAAATTCGGTTGTTGCTACGGATGTGGATGGGTATTCGTTCACCTACGTAAGAGCTGTTGATAAGCAGCCGGTGTCAACGATGGCATTTAATCAGGTTGAAAATCTGCAGAAGCAGGTGGAATATTATGATGTGCCGGTTGAACGCTATGAGATCACAATGGATTCCAATGGAATCATCAATGCGAACTGGTGTGATTATCTGGAGTCCACCGGAGAAAGTGCAAAGACTGAGATCCTTTCATTTCCGGAGCTGCTTGAAAAGGCAAATGAAACCATACCGGAATATTACAAAACCTATCCATGTAAATATAACGCGATCAATTTTAATGATGTGACCTTGACCTATTACCTGACAGCAGGCGCAGCAGATGGACAATTTGAATATAAACCTGTCTGGATCTTTTCTTCCTGTGATGATAAATCGGATCCGGATTATCCAAGTGAGATGGTGGTATTAGATGCAGCCGATGGATCTGTGATCGATATGTTGAATGTAGCAATGAAGATATCAGCAGATTAAAATTAGACTTGATATTCAATCCCGGTTATGTGAAAATGGTAGCAGGTGAAAATGGTTACATATGTATATTAAGGGATACATTATATGAGTACACAAAACAGTCTTGTTATCATAAAAGAGAAAATTGCAGGTGTCATGCTGGATGATAAGCGCATGAAAGCGGATGATATTGCTAAAAAAGTCCTGAAGGGAAGAAAACGGGAATGCAGCACGCCTCCAAAGTGGATGCAGGATGCATTTCATATTACAAAGGCAGAGTCAGAGAATGGATTATGCTATTATGTGAAACCAAAGAAGAAAGAGGTAAAGAATTTCTTCTTTTATATCCATGGCGGCGGTCATTGTATGGAAATCAACAAAAACCAGTGGGAATTTGTTGCGACTGTGGTCGAGGAAAATGGATATGGTGCGGCTGTTCCGATCTATCCGCTGGCGCCAGAGCATAATGCACAGGATACTTTTGATATGCTGATCGGGACATACAGACATCTGACCAGGCAGGAGACAATCGACCGTCTGGTTGTTGTTGGAGATTCCACAGGCGGTGGACTGGCGTTATCACTGGCAGTTCTGGCATGGAAGGAAGGTGTTCGCAGACCGGATAAGCTGGTGTTGTTATCACCTTCATTAGATACAGAATTTATGGATGGAAATCTCGCCAATCATATGCTTGATCGCAAGAAAGAGGTACGGAAGTATTATTACCGGCTGGGCATTAAGGAATTTCTTAGCAGGTACTGGATTCAGGATCTGTATCATCAGAATGAATATACCTGCCCGATCTATGCGGATCTGACTGATATCTGTGATGAGATCGCCATATTCACAGTAGAAAATGATCTGCTGAACAGCTATGCAAGATTATTATATGATAAGCTTAAGAAAGAGCAGATCCGGATTCACTATTTTGAATATTTTGGAATGCCTCATGATTATATTGAGCATCAGCATGTGCCGGAATGCCGTATGATCATCAATCGTATCAGCGACAGTATCAAGGATGAAGCAAAGCTTGTAAATCCTGAGATCAAGCGTGCAGTATGGGCACGGTCAATGGTAGCGGAACGATATCCGAAGCTGTTTCAGGATGATGAGTCGATTAAGATTGCAGCCAAATTAAATGTGTCACATAAGGATTTCAATGCGATGTATCAGGAATATGATCGCCTTGTTAAGATTGGACGGATCGTAGAGATTGACAAACGGGTAAAACAGTTTATTATGAGGTATGCAGATGGCGTTATTGTAAATGTCGGAGCTGAGTTAGATACCATGTTTTCCCGCATGGATAATGGCAGGATCCGATGGTACAATGTAGATATGCCTGAGACCATGGAACTGCGGCGCAAGATGGTGGAGAGCAGGGACCGGGAGCAGAATATCGGCAAATCAATCCTTGATTTTTCATGGCTTGACAGTGTGAAGAAGAAACCGGGTGAAGCAATCTTATTTGTATGCTGTGATGTAACGAAGTATTTTACGGATAAGAAGCTGCAGGCGTTTCTGAATGCGATATGGGAGCGGTTTCCGGGTGCTGAGGTACTGTTTGATGTCAAGAACTCCGTTGGCAGAAAACGGGCAAATCTGAAAGTATTAACAGGAAAGAAGAAAGGTTCGTTTATAAAAGTAAGTATCGATAACTGTACCAGCCTGATGTATGACTGGAATATTAAGTACAGAGTACTGTATGACAGGGCAATCCTGAATCAGGAGGATATCACGGAGATGTTTTCTTCTGATATAGCAAGAAAATATCGTCATGCGATCAGACGAAAATATGATAAGATCATACAGCTTCGGTTAGGTACGGAACGAATTGCAATATAAACGGCTTGTGATTGACATGAGAGAAGCAGACAGAAGAAAACAATTAGCAAAAAGAATGAAATATGCAGTGTGCATCGGCGCAGGAATTGTAATTGGAATCATTGCAGGAATCTGTATTGGTATTGATTATAATAAGACAACCAGATCGACACCTGCCTTGTACACGGAAATGGAACATGGTCTAGAACTGACACCGGGAGAGCTGGCAAATCTGATCTATGACAATTACTGGAATTATATCAAGAAGAGTTACATCATTGTAGGAGATGATAAAGAAACTGCACAGCTTTATAAGATCAGTAGTAAGGTAGCCAGACATAATTATGATTTGGAACGGTTTCAACTGGATGATAATGGCTATATGAGTTATTCGGATGATAAAATCAAGCATGCAAAGCTTGGAATCGATGTATCCAGTCATCAGGGATCAATCGACTGGGATCAGGTAAAAGAAGCCGGTATCCAGTTTGCAATGATCCGTTTGGGATATCGTGGATATACACAGGGTGGTCTGGCACTGGATGACGGCTATGTGACGAATATAGAAACAGCTCTGGAAGCAGAAATGCCGGTTGGGGTATATTTCTATACACAGGCAGTAAGTTATGATGAAGGAGTAGAAGAAGCACAGTATGTACTTCAGAATATCGCAGGTTATAAGATCAGTTATCCGGTTGTAATTGATACGGAGAAGATGGAAGCAGAAGGTGCCCGCGCAAATGATATTTCAAATGAAGAGCGTACCGATGCCATTGTTGGTTTTTGTGAGACGATAAAAAATGCCGGATATACACCGATGATCTATGCAAATAGAAACTGGTATGCGCAGAATCTGGATATGGATCGATTGGGTGATTATCAGCTCTGGCTGGCACAATATTCCAATGTACCCGATTTCCCATATCTGTTTACCGGCTGGCAGTATACCAGTGAGGGAAGTGTGCCGGGAATCTCAGGATCCGTTGATATTGACGTCTGGATGAAATAGAAAACATTAAGAATATGATTATAGTACAGAATCCATCTGCTTTATAACAATACAGAGCAGATGGATTCTTGTCTATGATAAAAAGATAAAATTATAAAATTAAAACATCCATATTTTATAATACAGATAAATGCTGTAAATAAAGGTATGGATGTTTTTTATGTGATAAATCGTCTTATTTAATTGTAAAGGTTACGTTCTGAACCTTGCCGTTCTTTGACCAGATGGTTAGGGTATGTGTTCCCTTTTTCTTAACGACTGTGTTCTTCTTAACTACCTTGCCGTCCAGTTTCATCTTTACAAGGCTCTTGCTGTTGGATACTGTGATCTTCTTGCCGGCTTTGTAGGACTTGTTGTTCTTAACGGCTGTTGTCTTTGCTGTTTTTGTAACCTTACTGGTAGATGCGTAGAAGTTTTTCTTCTTGCTGGCATCCCTGATAGTCCATGAAACGGTCTTTGATTTGTTTGAAAGCTTACCGTTTGTGGTCTTAACCTTATTCTTAAATGAAACCTTTACATTCATGTAGAATGACAGGCTGTCAGTAAGATCGTTTTTCTGAAGCTGTGCAGCGTCGGCAAGTTTTGCAATTGTAAGATTACTGCCTGCTGTAGAAGGATCAAGTGTAGCATAGAAGAAATTCTTTGTCAGACATACATTTGTGTAACCTGCAGATGAAAGTAAATCTTCGATATCACTGAGTTTCTTGTTTTTTACGGTCATGGAGAACATATGGTAGGTAACACCATCGATCTTCTTTTTTGAATATTTGGCACCGGATCCCTTAAGTTCATTAATGAGTTCTTTTTTGGTCATTTCAGACATGCTGGCAAGTCCATCCAACATTTCATCATCATAACCCTGTTCAATCGTACAGGTTGCTTTGGTGGCAGAGGTGAGTTTTACGGTTGTGTTAATAGCAGAACCGCAGCCGGTCATCATCAGACCAAAGATGCAGACACACAATGCCAAAAGTACGTGTTTCATTTTTTTGTTCATAGATACCCTCCTATAATAAAATTTTGTCTACAGACTCAGTCTATCATCCGCGTTGCCTAAAGTAAAGGCAAATACCGGATTTTGTAGCTTAATAAATCTTATCTGTGGTATAATCCTTGAAATGGATAAATAATTTCATATATCAGAAACATGAAAAAGAGATTATTATGAATAAGCCTGCAAAGATACAGAAAATCATATAGTAGGAGGTTGTGAATTCCTTGAAGTTTTTACTGGCAGCATTAAATACAAAATATATTCATTCGAATCCGGGGATTTATTCCCTGTACTCATATTCGGTAAAGAGACAGCCGTCTCTTGCAGAATATATTGAGATTGCAGAGTATACGATCAACAATCAAAAGGGAGAGATTCTTGCGGATATCTATAAGAGAAGACCGGATGCAGTTGGATTTTCCTGTTATATATGGAATATCGAGATGATCCGTGAGATCATTAAAGAATTGAAGAAGCTCCTTCCGGATACAGATATCTGGGTGGGCGGACCGGAAGTAACCTACGATGCTGATCAGCTTCTTGCGGAAATGCCGGAGCTTACAGGAGTTATGGTTGGAGAAGGAGAGGTAACCTTTTATGATGTGCTGAGAAGATATCTTGATATTGGAAATTTTCATAATACTGGGAATACCTGTGATATTGAAAATTTCCGTGATACCGGGAATTTCCGGGATATTGACGGCCTGGTGCTTCGGGAAGGAGAAGATATTATTTGTACGAAGCCAAGAGGACTTACCGATCTGTCGGAGCTTCCATTTCTGTATTACGACTTGGGCACCTTTAAAAATAAGATCATTTATTATGAGAGCAGCAGAGGCTGTCCGTTCCGGTGCAGTTATTGTCTGTCATCGATTGACAAACGGGTTCGGTTCCGCAAGCTTGAACTGGTGAAGAAGGAACTGCAGTTTTTTTTGGATCATCAGGTAAAACAGGTGAAGTTTGTAGACCGGACATTTAACTGTTCCCATGAACATGCGATGGAGATCTGGCGGTATATCAAAGAACATGACAATGGAATCACAAATTTTCATTTTGAGATTGCAGCAGATATTTTAAATGAGGAAGAATTGGAGCTGGTCAACAGTCTGCGGCCGGGTGCGATACAGATGGAGATCGGAGTGCAGTCGACAAATCTGCGGACAATAGAGGAGATTGATCGTGTAATGGATGTCGATAAGCTTGCAAAGATCGTTGAAAGGATTCATCAGGGACATAATGTGCATGTGCATCTGGATCTGATCGCGGGGCTTCCGTATGAGGACTATGGATCATTTGCACACTCTTTTAATGACGTATATGCGATGAAGCCGGAGCAGCTTCAGCTAGGCTTTTTAAAGGTGCTAAAGGGGTCGAAAATGCATGATAATGCAGAACGATATGGTTTACAGTATACAAGCTGTCCGCCGTATGAAGTATTATTTACAAAGTGGATTTCCTATGATGAGCTTCTGCGGTTAAAGCAGATCGAAGAAATGGTGGAGATCTATTATAACAGCTGTCAGTTTGAGAGCACGCTGCCATTTCTTGTAGAAGAATTTGCTTCACCGTTTGATTTTTATGCGAGCCTTGCAGCTTATTATGATGAAAAGGGGTATTTTATACAGACACCGGCGAGAATCTACCGGTATCATGTATTGCTTCATTTTGCGGAAGAACGCTTCCCTGAGAAGACAGAACTGATTCGGCAAATGCTGGTATTTGATTTATATCTTCGTGAGAATATGAAGACCCGACCGGATTTCGCCCCGGAACAGGAGGGTGTGAGAGATTTGTTCCGGGACTTCTACATCCGTGAGGCCAACGACCACAGATACCTTCGGGAAGAAGACTATCATGGCTGTGACTGGAAATCTATGTCCAGAATGACACACATAGAAAAGATTTATTACAACAGAGAGACGGGAAATCGTCTGTCTGAAGTATGCTATATATTATTCGATTACAAACGCCGTGATCCGCTGACCGGGGATGCAAGGTATATGATAGTAACACCTGTCGCATCCATGTGATCTAAAGTTTGGCTGTCTCATGTTGCCCGGGATACTGCTATTTTACGGATGTGTATGTGTTCGGCCTCATGTTGTCCGGGATACTGCCGGTATACTTTGTATGTCTTGTTTTTTTCTATTCGTTGCAAATGTCTGATTCGCTCATGCTCCTGTGCCAACTCGCCTTTCAGGCTCAAACAGGCACCCGCATTCGCTGACAATTTGCATCTCATAACGAAAAAAAGCAAACGACAGTACAAAGTGTACCGGCAGTCGCCCGGACAACATGAGACAGGTTACATATATACCCGCGGAACAGCGCTGTTGACGAAAATCGGGTTGATCGGAAATGTAACCATATCGCCTACCGAGATATTACATCCGGTTGTATCCACGATCACGGAGTTCATACTGATTTGACCTAACACCGGAAGCCGGCAGTCTTTAAAGCTGGCAGCCGGTGATTTTTTATGGAAAGTGCCTTTTAATTTATAATAAATACGGATCGGAGAGAAGAAATTTGTCCGGAAATCGGTGTGACGCTCTATGCCAAGCCCGTGGTAATATCCGGCGGAGATAACGGCTGTCTTTGCGTCATGTGACAGCTTGAAGCTGTGGCCGTAGCCGATGTTGTGACCGGCCGGCAGTTCATAGATATCGTCCACACAGGCGGATAGATTGCAGACCTCATGAAAACCATAATCATTTGGAACCGCAAGTCTGCCAAGAAAGGCAGAGCCGATGCGGATGGCATCTAAATTCATGGATGGATATTTTATCATCGAGGTTGAAGATGAGATATGACGGATGCCTACCGGAATACCGTCTTTCTGGAGTGTGTCACAGAGGTGGGTGAAATCCTGAAACTGTTTCTTCACATAGTACTCATTTCTGCATGCAGCCGCATGGAAATGAGAGAAGATACCGGTAATCCGCACATGCCTTAGTGACTGTACGGTATCGGCAATCTGTTTTTCTTCGGAGCATAAGAAACCGTATCTGCCAAATCCGGTGTCAATGCAGAGATGTGCATGGACTGTCGGATGGTTCATGTAGGCGGCTGTTTCATCGATCACATGCGCACAGTCGGTACTGGTGATGCTGAGCGTGATATCGTGATCAATCGCAGTCGTGATATCTTCTGAGTTATATAAAGGCGTCATCAGCAGGATATTTCCCTTGATGCCGTTTCTGCGTAAGGTGACAGCATCTGACAGTTCGGTTACACCATAGTTATCAATACCCTTTGATTGTAAGAACGATGCAAATTTTGTAAGCCCAAGCCCATAAGCGTTCCCCTTTAATACTGCTATGACCTTTGCGCCATTTGCCAGACGTTTGATGATCCGTATATTGTTATCCAGTGCATTTGTTTTGATTGTAAGAGTTGTCATGTCCTCAAGTTCCTCCGGTTTCATGTAAGTATTTATCTCATTGTTTATCTACAGACATATGGTCTGTTGTCGAAACTCGCTGCCCGGGCATGAGCGGTTGTTCATTTATTTGATGAATCTAGCATATATTCGAAATGCATCATTTTTGTATAAAAACCGACACAGAAATGCAATATCTTTGAACTTTTTTTGCATCGTTTGTATGCAATCCGGAAAAGTGGATGTTGTATAAGAGTAAAATGTGATAAACTATTTGTAAATAAAAACAGGATGGAAACCGTTTATGCATACACTGATAACAGAGATTCGCGATAAACAGAATATTACAAAGGAACAGCTTCAGCTTCTGCTGGAAACAGACAATCGGGAAATGATCGAAGAATTGATGGCATGTGCCAGAACGGAAGCACAGAAGGTATACGGAAATAAAGTCTATATGCGTGGACTGATCGAGTTCACAAATTATTGTAAAAATAACTGCATTTATTGTGGGATAAGAAGAGATAACTGTCATGTTGATCGATACCGGCTGACCAAAGATCAGATCCTTGACTGTTGTCAGAGTGGATACCGGCTCGGGTTCCGGACATTTGTGTTACAGGGAGGCGAAGATCCGTTTTATACAGATGACCTAATCTGTGAGATCGTATCAGAGATTAAACATCAGCATCCGGACTGTGCGATCACATTGTCAATCGGAGAGAAAAGCAGAGAAGCCTATGAGCGGTATTTTGCTGCCGGGGCGGAACGTTATCTGCTTCGTCACGAGACTGCGGATAAGGCACATTATGAGAAGCTTCATCCGAAAGAAATGTCATTTGACAACCGGATCCGGTGCCTGCATGACCTGAAAGAGATCGGTTATCAGACTGGGTGTGGCTTTATGGTCGGTTCACCATATCAGACGGTCGATACGTTATATGAGGATCTCTGTCTGATCAAAGAACTGGAACCGGAAATGTGCGGAATCGGACCTTTTATTCCGCAGGCAGACACACCATTTGGAAAAGATGCTGCCGGAACACTTGAGATGACCTTACGGCTGCTGTCAATTATCCGTCTGATCCATCCTACTGTGCTGCTTCCTGCGACAACAGCACTTGGCACGATCCATCCGCTTGGCAGGGAGAAGGGGATTCTTGCCGGGGCAAATGTTGTGATGCCGAATCTGTCACCGGTCGGTGTCAGGAAAAAATATCTGTTATATGACAATAAGATCTGCACCGGGGAAGAAGCCTCGGAGTGTTGTGGTTGTATGATGCGGAGAATGCAGGGAATCGGGTACGAGGTTGTGGTTGATCGCGGCGACCATCCATTGTATGACAAGAAAAGATGAATGCATATATTGGAGAAATGCAAACATGGGAGAGGCTTTTTAGCTGAAGGTGAAAATATCTTTGTTATTGCAGATTTTATGAAAGAAAGATGTTGGAAAACATTCTGATTATATTAAGAACTGCATGTTTTACATTCTGCAATACGACAGCAAATAAAATGGGCGTTTTTCTGTCACTGACGAACTATATATTGACATTAGCGAAGATTTCGTCACGCGATGCACATTGCCAGTAAATACGGGTGCCTGTCTGAGCCGAAGGCGAGTTGGCACAGGAGTATTTACGAATCAGGCATGTGCATCAAATAGAAATCATAGCGAGTCAATTATAGATAGTCAGTGGCAGAGAACCGCTCATTTTATATGCATTCGTACTACAGAATGTCGATGTACTCATCGGCGAGAGCCTTGTTCATGCTGCGGACAGCACAGAACTTGCCGCACATACTACAGGTGTCGGAGTGGTCATCCTCTGGCATACGACTGTCGCGGATCGCTTTGGCTGTAGCAGGATCAAGTGCGCAGGCATATTGTGCATCCCAGTCCAGGACACGTCTGGCATCCGCCATCTTATCATCGATCTCTCTGGCACCCGGAATACCCTTTGCAATGTCGGCTGCATGAGCAGCGATCTTCGATGCGATAATACCCTGTTTTACATCATCTACATTTGGAAGTGCAAGATGCTCGGCTGGTGTAACGTAGCATAAGAAAGCAGCTCCGTTCATGGCAGCAACAGCACCACCGATCGCGCTGGTGATATGATCGTAACCGGGAGCGATATCTGTAACCAGAGGTCCGAGAACATAGAATGGTGCGCCCATACATAAGGTCTTCTGGACTTCCATATTTGCTGCGATCTGGTTAAGCGGTACATGACCGGGACCTTCCACCATAACCTGTACATTGTGTGCCCAGGCACGCTTTGTCAGCTCGCCCAGACGTACCAGTTCTTCAATCTGGCATACGTCAGTCGCATCTGCCAGACAGCCCGGACGACATGCATCTCCGAGGGAGATCGTAACATCATATTCTTCACAGATATCTAAGATCTCATCGAAATATTCATAGAACGGGTTTTCCTGACCGGTCATACTCATCCATGCAAATACAAGGCTTCCGCCCCGGCTTACGATGTTCATTTTACGTTTATGTTTTTTGATCTGATCAATCGTTTTTCTTGTGATTCCACAGTGCAAGGTTACAAAGTCAACACCATCTTCTGCATGAAGACGGACAACATCGATGAAATCCTTTGCTGTCAGCTCTGCAAGATCACGCTGATAGTGGATGACACTGTCATAGATCGGAACCGTACCGATCATGGCAGGACATTCGCTTGTCAGCTTCTGACGGAATGGCTGTGTATTTCCATGACTGGACAGATCCATGATCGCCTCAGCGCCCATATTAACTGCACTCATTACTTTTTCCATCTCAATGTTATAGTCCTTGCAGTCTCTGGATACTCCAAGGTTTACGTTAATTTTGGTACGCAGCATACTGCCGACACCTTCAGGATTCAGACAGGTGTGTTTCTTATTAGCACAGATGGCAACCTGTCCCTTTGCAACTAAATCCCTGAGCGCCTCGACAGCCATATGTTCTTTTTCCGCTACGATCTTCATCTGCGGAGTGATGATCCCTTTTCTGGCTGCGTCCATTTGTGTTGTGTAATTTTCCATATTATCCTCCTACTACAACCAATGTTATTTTACGTGGTAGAAAGTGGTGCTCCCGATCTGCCACAGAGCAATAAAAAAGATGCCGCAGGGCACCTCTAATACACATCCCTACGTTAGCATTACCTAAATCAGGTTCACAGGTCGAGAACTTCATTCTCCTCTCAGCCGGCTAATTTGTCAGCTCCCTGAATATATAAATATCTGGAAATATTATATGCCAGAATACGACATAATTCAATGATAATTTTTCAACATAAAAGATAAATAAGGACTTGCGCCCGATACATGAATCAGGAGCAGTACCGGAAAGTACGATCTGTCAGGATCCTTGCAAATATCAGACCGAGGGGCAGGGTAACAATGATCATGATCGCAGATGAAAACCATAAAACAGCCTCTGTTAGGGACATGATACCAAGATTATAGAAAGCACGATAAAGGTAAAGTCCCGGAACCATGATAACGATGGACGGAACGGTCAGAGAGATTCTTGGATATCCGTTATTCCTTTTTATAATGGAGGCAAGAATACCTGCGGTTAATGCGCCTGCGAATGCGGCAGCAGCCGGAGGCGTGCTTGTGTAATCGACAAGCTCCAGCCGGAGAGTATTTGCAACTGCTCCGATACAGGCAGCAGTTGCAGCCATCGGAATCGAGCTGTTAAACATAATGGAGAAACCGAAGACTCCGCAGAAGCTTGTAATGATCCGCAGGATAAGCTTTGTACCTACAGCCAGATTCAAAGCGGAGAAATCCTGAGGATGAAAATGTAACAGCAATGCCATGATCCAGGCGAACATAGTGGCTACTAAAACTATGATGACAGAGTAGCTCAGACGTTCAAGCCCGGACCGAAGATCCAGTTTAGCCAGGTCAATGCCGCTTGTTATGAATGGAAATCCGGGAATGATAAACAGCATTGAGCAGATATAGCCAGCTTCATGGAGTGCAGATACGTGGAAGAAGATTTCTGCAAGGTGAAAGCAGATGGCATATGTCATGCATGCGGCTGATATGGATACTGCTATGTTAAAGAAAAGGGTAAAATGGTGCTTGATCATTTTGGTACGGATGACATTTCCAACACCGGCTGCAATAAAAGCAAGGATCATTTCAACAGGACCGCCGCCTAATAGGAAGGTAAATGCACAGCAGGCGAGGGCTGAAGCCAGACCCAGTTTTGCAGGTGAATAAAGTGTATGGATCTTCTCAATCTGATCAAGACGCCGGTGAATCTCTTCGCCCGTCAGATGGGCTTCTTCTTTTGGGAAATTGTCAACGAATTGTTCCATCCGATAGAGCTTCGAGGTGTTTACACCGGTATTCGCAATGCTCAGAGACTGTGAAACGCAGTCGGTTCCATCAAAACAGTTGAATTCAATGGACATCAATCCGACATCAACGGTGCAGGTTACGCCCAGTTCTTTGGACAGACGGTTCATGGAAGTACGAACACGCCAGGCACCTGTTCCACAGGAGAGCATAATTAACCCGACCCTTCCAATAACAGAGGCTTTTTCTATCAGCCCCGCCTTGGCGATCAGGACATTGCTATCGTTTTTTACATAATCATGCCATGGAATTTCCATATGGTTTTTTTCCATGATATCTGTATAATTACTGTTCTTTGGCATAGATGATCTCCTCCGCTTTTTCAATATGATGTTCCAGATTCGTCAGGAATAATGAATTTGGAAGGAATATGCCGATTTCATCATATCGGGAATTATTTTTCACCAGAGAATCCTGCCCGTAGAAAATGTAGGACATAGGAAGCTCCTTTTCCAGTGCGATCATAAGATTCCATACAGCAGAATATGCTTCTGCCTCTGTCTCCTTTTGCTTTACAGTATCGGGAAGCTCGCGGATCAACAGTATACCGTCACTTTTTTCCAGAATCTTCTGTTCCGGTTTCATGTCATTTGCGGCATAATCGTGACTGTATCTGTATGCGCGGGCGAGATAGATATTTTTGTTGTTTCCAAGTGTCTGATAGATCTTATGAAAATGACGATATTCTTTTTCCCAGATTGAAGTTTCGTATTCAGGAAGCAACTGACCATTATCATCTGTCATAATGACAGGATTTGTTTTGCCATCTGCGTTGAATCGATATGGGATCAGAAAGGAATTACGCAGAAGATCAAACAGGGTATTGTTGCAGATCGCCATAAGAAATGCAGACAGATCCCGGTTATGATAGGAATTGAATAGTGCTTGTGCAAATTCTTCTGCCGGAAGTGGTGCATCGTAAGCATCCTCGTTATAACACAGGTAATTTGCAAATGTTTCCTGTAATTTCTCACATGCCCATGGATCATTCAGGATTTTTTCAAATAAGAAATCTGCTCTTTTTTCTCGTGGGAAAATTGTAGTTTCGTTCATGCTTAACCGACTTCCTTTCTTTTTCTGTTCTGCATAATTATACTATTGGCAGGATGATAAGTAAAAGATATAATTGATATGACAGATATAATCATTTGATATGATAAAAGAAATGGAGCAGACAGATGAATATTAACTTTGAATATTATAAAATTTTCTATTATGTGGCAAAATATCATAATTTTACAAAGGCTGCGCAGGTTCTGGAAAGCAGCCAGCCCAATGTTACGAGAGCAATGAACTGTCTGGAACAGCAGATGCACAGTACCTTATTTGTAAGAACCAACCGGGGCGTTCAGCTTACACCTGAGGGAGAAAAACTATATATGTATGTGTCGGCAGCTATGCATCAGTTATTAACGGCAGAGGAAGAACTGGCGGACTATTCGGGCATGGTACATGGAAGTATATCGATCGGAGCCAGCGAGACAGCGTTAAATATATATTTGTTTGATAAATTAAGGTCATTTCATACTGCATATCCGGGAATTCGACTGAGAATCTATAATCATTCCACGCCGGAGGCAGTAGATGCAGTAAAGAGCGGTAAGATTGATTTTGCTGTTGTGTCGACACCGGTGGAAGCAGACTCGCCCCTTGAAACCAGAATGTTGAGATCGTTTCGGGAGATCCTGATCGGTGGACAATCCTTTAAAGAGCTGCAGGGAAAGACGTTGTCTTTAAAAGAATTAAAGAATTATCCGTTGATCAGTCTTGGAAGAGAAACGATGACATTTCGGTTTTATGAGCGGCTGTTTTTATCGTACGGGATAGAATTTGCACCGGATACGGAGGCTGCGACAACAGATCAGATCCTGCCGCTTGTCCGTTGTGAGCTGGGACTGGCATTTATACCGGAATCCATGGCAGGTGAGGCGCTCGAACGCGGAGAGGTAATACAGGCAGTCCTAAAGGAGAAAATTCCTGACCGGCATATCTGCATGATATATGACAGCCAGCATCCGCTGAATACAGCCACAAGATCATTTCGCAGATTATTGGAAGAAGACTGCGAAAAGGTAAACACCCTCAATCGGGGCATCGATTGAGAACAGAAAACGTCTGGTATGCAGTTATCAAGTTCAACATTCATACATTAAATATCCCCCAGGCATATTTGCAGAAAATGTATGACTGTTTTGTGAGGAGGACAGTTTGACTGTAGTCATTTTATAAGAACATATAAAAGATGGCGTGGAATCACACCAAAACAGGATAGAATGTTAAACAAAGAATCAATATAGTGGAAAAGAGGAATAAGAAATATGAAGATCAAAAGAATTGCATTGATCGGACTTGGCGCGATGGGTGTGTTTTTTGCGCCAAGATTATATGAAGCATTTGGAGAGAATTTTTATATTATTGCAGGTGGTGAACGTAAAAAACGCCTGGAAAGTAGAGGAGTTACGATCAATGGCGTCAACTATAGATTCCCGATCGTGACACCCGAAGAACAGGGTGAGCCGGCGGATCTGATACTGATCGGTGTAAAGGGCTATGGATTTGCACAGGCAATAGAAGATATCCGCCATCAGGTAGGCGAACATACATTGATCCTGTCTTTGTTAAATGGTGTAGACAGTGAGGAACAGTTGATTCAGGCATTTGGCGAAGAACATGTATTGTATGCATATATGAGAATGTCCATTGTTATGAAAGACGGAAAAGCAGACTTTGATCCGTACTGGGGCAAGATCCACTTCGGAGAGAATAAAAATGATGTTCTGTCAGATCGTGTACTTGCTGTAAAAGAAGTATTTGATCATGCCGATATTCCATATGAGATCGATCCGGATATGTTAAAGGGACTCTGGTTTAAATACATGTGCAATATTGGGGAAAATATGACTTGTGCGTTGCTCGGTATCCCATTTGGATTTTTCCGTATCAGCGACAGTGCGAATTGGATCCGTGACAATGCCATGCGGGAAGTGGCTGCGATCGCGCAGAAGAAGGGAATCGATATAGGTGAAAAAGAAATAGCGGAGCAGGATGTTACAGTAAAGACAATTCCACCCGAGAACAAACCATCAACCCTGCAGGATCTGGAAGCGGAGAAGCTGACCGAGGTAGAGATGTTTGCCGGTAATGTCATAAAGATGGGAAAGGAGCTTGGCGTGCCAACTCCGATAAATGAGATGTTCTACCATGGTATCCGGGTACTGGAAGAGAAGTTTACAAAAAGATAATATTTGAATTAGCACTCGACTGTTTACAGTGCTAACAAAACGTGCTATAAATAATGTTATGAAGTAACTGCATATAATAGAGAAAGTTGTGTGAGTCTAATAAAATGCAGGAAAATGACAGTAATATATGACTGATGAAAGAGAATCAGAAATATAGATAGAAATGGGGTAATTAGGATGGATAGACCAAGTATTTTTTCAGATAATTTTGAGATGATGAATGGCTTCTTTGATGATTCCTTCTGGGGCAGCCATTCCGGACTTCGTACCATGACTACAATGGCAACTGATATATTCGAAACAAAGGACGGATATGAGATAGAGATGGATCTGCCGGGATTTCCAAAGGAAAGCATCAAGGCAGAATTAAAAGGTGGTTACCTGACAATTCTTGCCAGCTATACTGGACAGGATCGTAAAGACAGGGAAGGAAGCTATATCAAAAAGGAACGGTATTCCGGTCATTATAAGAGAAGCTTCTATGTCGGCGACAAAGTCAGTGAACAAGATATTAAAGCAAGATTTGCAAATGGTGTTCTGTATGTCTATGTACCAAAATTCGACGACCAACCGGAAGTAGAAGAAAAGAAGATTATCTCGATAGAAGGATAACGGACAAATTTTAGGGGCTGTTTATTATAATGTAGCAAGCCTGTCCGAGCGCCGGTACTTAGGTTGCGTATTTTGCAACCTTATGTACCGTTGCGTCGATAACTGAGAACTTAGCGAGGTATTGTCGAGGTTAGTTCGAAGTTATACAGAGTAGGATAGAACGAAAGTGTCTTGCGCAATAATAATAAACAGCCCCTGAAATTTGTCTGTTTTCTAAAATCCCAGATCTTCATTTACAAGGATGACCTTGATACGTCCTTTGTGCTTGG
>ERZ859738.158-NODE-158-length-50589-cov-2.851447_pt1 | contig 50589 bp, 49 predicted proteins | sample MGYA00510122_ERZ859738 | MGnify/ENA primary metagenome ERZ859738 (study PRJEB30046, sample SAMN00715139) | human gut metagenome | study: EMG produced TPA metagenomics assembly of the A metagenome-wide association study of gut microbiota in type 2...
CATTTAATCTCACTTATTTATTTTCCGTTGTGACATATCACAACTTGTAATTACACCTGCTGGGCTTTATAACATAAAAAAATGATGCCCTTTATAATATGACATTTGCGAGCATTTCGACTGAAAAAGCACATTGTCAGTAAATACGGGTGCCTGTTTGAGCCGAAGGCGAGTTGGCACAGGAGTATTTACGAATAGGCCATTTACTTCGAATCGAAAGCGCTGCTAGTCATTTACAATGGAGTATCCGGTTCTTGTTTATAGTGCCGTCCGCTGTGCTTTGAGTCGAAAGCGCAGCAAGTCATTTATAGAGGGCATCATATTTATGTCATAATTCTAGCAGGTGTATTCCTACTTATCTTCGGCAACTGTTATTACAAGCTGGGATACGTCGTAGCCGGTTTTTCTGGTTACGATGTCCTCCACCTGTGCGCGTTCGGTGTCGGACAGGGTGGCAACAGGGAGGGTGACATCGACTGTATCATCATTTACGGTTACAATGCAATCGGTATAGCCTTTTGCTGTCAGGACAGTTTCTGCATCCGTCTCCTTCTCGATCGTATCGGTAAGTTTTACATAGCTGCTTACTGCTTCATCTTTTGCTGCACTGTCCATAGTTTCATCGTTGATGATCGCAAGCAGTGCTTCCTTACTTTTTGCCCGGTTCTGTTCCCGGTTCAGCTTTGCGGTTGCGAGATTCGTTCTCATTGCCTGCGCACTGGTAAGGACTGCTTCTCCGATGTCTTCTTCATCACTGTTTAACTCCACATTTTCCTCTAAAGCTGCCTGTTCCAGATATGTAGGATCGATATTCTCCGATGCAGCTTCTCCGCCTGCTTCTGTATTATCCGCAGCTCCCATCGTTTCTTTATCTGCCTGATCTGTAAGCTCTTTTTCTGAAGTGTCGGAAGCGTCAGCTTTCTCACTGTCATAGCTGATAACTTCGGCATCCGCATTTGTCTCCTTTGCCTTTTGCCGCAACAGGTCGTCTCTTTTCCCTGCATTGAAATTCAGATAGCCTGCAACTCCGATCATAACCGACAGGGCAAGTATCACCAGACGGTTTTTCTTAAAGATCTTTTTCTTCATCCATATCCTCCATGCTTTATTCTTGTTCTAATACAACTATCTTATGCGCCGGAACACCAAATAATGCCTGCACCGCTTCGGTTATTTTCATTGCAACAGTTGGATCGGAAGCCCCCGTACAACTGACCAGAACCCCCTCAATCTCCGGCTCCAGTGTTTTGCTCACATAGGGATATTCGCCGCTGTCTGCGTTTGTCATAACAGAGGTCTCGCTCCTGCTCTTCTGACTGCTGCCATCTGACTCACTATCGGACTTCGTCACATCCTTCTCTATGATCTTCTCGCCTCCATCTTTTAATGTGATCATGACACTTACCGTTCCGACACCCTTCACCTGAGACAGTATCCCTCGCAGCTTCTCCTCCTGAAATACTATATAGTCTTCATAGCCGCTGTTCGCCGATAATATTTCTCCGGAAGTTTCCTGTCCATTATCCGTAGCAGCCTCCCCGTTCTGTTGTTTTCCAGTCACTCCACCGGGCGTTTTATCCTGCTTCGTTCCGGTTAAAGCATCAAGTCCGGAAAATCCGTTTTCCTTATCAGACGGCCAGAGAATGACCAGCAGACAAATACCTGCAAGCAAAATCCCCATGCACTTTCGAAGTGCCGCATTTTTGTCTTTTTTCAGTTCCTGCAGCTTTTGTTTGATGTTATTCCATATTCCTTCCATGCTCTCTCACTCCATTATATGTAACATGTCCGCTTTTAGTACATGTTATTTTGTCTGATATCCATTTACAAATATTTCTATCCTGTCCTCACTGATCTTATACTCTTTTGCGATCTCCTGACGGAGTTTTGCTACATCCACGGTTGTATCTGCTACACTGTCTGATGTTGTAGAGACAACATCAACCTCAACCGCTGTGATCGTATAGTTCCCATCAAAGGTAATCGTTACCTTATTGCCCAATTGAAATGTATCACGCAAATGATCTTCGATCATAGTCTCCATGACATCTGTATAATATGTAACATCGCCATTTCCCGGTGCGCCTACAATAGATTCATAGTAATAATCAAAGCTTAGAATGTCGTTCAAGCCTCCCGCACTTAATACAGGTGTCAGGACAATGATCGCCAGTACAAAACCAACCGCCGTCTGCATATATTTTCTGTATTTCTCATCCGGAAGCAAGAAAAATACCAGCGAGGAGAATAATATAAAAAGGACGATATTTTTGATCCAAGCTAACAACATCCAGCACTCCTTTCCACCAATTTCTGAAAAACGGTTATGCATGTACCCGGATGGACAACCAGCTTTTCACCTCGCAAGCAACGTCATAAGTGTGAGGGAGATGATAAATAAAAAGGAAGCACACCAGATGCCACGCAGCATCAAACCGATGGTCTGTGCCATAATGTTAATGCCGTCGGAAAACCTTTTATCTCCCAAGGGCTGCACAAATGCGGATACGATACGGAGAGTCAGATAGATCACCGCGATCTTGGTAACCGGCAGAAGCACTGCCAGCAATACGACGACCGCGCCCGCAATTCCGATAGCATTTTTCAAAACCATACCCGAACCGAGCAGGATATCCGAGACATTCTTAACCGTATTTCCCCCCGGCAGCATCCCGAACGCTTTTAAGACGGCATTTCGTTCCAACTTGTCCACAGAGGGAACGATCACACCCTTTATCACATTCATTCCGGTTACAACTGCAAACATGGTTTTCAGGATCCATCCTGCAATATTCCTCAACAACGTAACTGTCCTTGAAAAATGATCCTCGGCATTTAACTTATTCACCAGTCCGACCACCCCACTGCATTTGGCAAGCGGAAATACGATCTGAATGATCACCTTCTCGCACAGAAAAATGATCAGCACCGTGATCTGATAGGTAAATTCCGCCGTGCCTGCACCATTTGTATAGGAGACAGCCAACGTATAAGCAGGTATAAAGGTGATCATCAGATCCGTAAGATCCAAGACTGCCGACACCGCTATATCGGAAACGATCGCAAACATTCCGAGCAGGATGGATACCACCATCAGATAGGTGACAAAGAAGCCGTTTCCACCTACCATCTTTTCAAACTTTCCGGACAGATTCGTGAATACCGAACCAAGAATGACAACGGCAAGAAGCTGAAGGAGCAGGCGGTTATTGCTTTTTATCTCCCCTGTAAGTGTCTGCTGTATTGTTTCCAGACTGTAGTCAAGAAGCCCCTGAAGGTCTCCGTTTCGGATATAGGATACGACCTCCCGAAAAGAGAGTCCTGCCTGTTCTTCTGTCAGCATGTCCATCTCGTCAAAAGCGTTTTCATCAAGTCCCAGATCCGTCTCATCGACATCTAAGGTAGCTGCCCTGCTGGTCTGCCCGCCAAAACACACCACAGATAATAGGATCGTGAACGCCATTACGCCTGCTATAATCATTTTCGCTTTTTGTCCTCTCATAGTTCTACCCCATCAGACGAACAACCATATCGATCACATGGAACAGGATTGGCAGACTCATCACCACCATTGTCACCCGTCCGGCAAGCTCAATATGCGAAGCAATCGCACCATAGCCTGCGTCCTTACAGATATTTGTCGCAAATTCACAGATATAGGAAATGCCAAGCATCTTAAGCAGGATCGATATATACTCCATATTGATATTGATGTATCCGGTAATGCGGTCGATGGAATCCAGTACATTTCCAAGTCTTCCTATGATAAAGCTGACAATAAATAAACACGCTCCAATACTTAAGAGCGTGCTGTATTCTGCATTCATTTTCTTTAGTTTTATCGCTACTAAAACGACCAGAACCGATGCCATACATACCGTAACAAGACTCATGCCTTTTCTCCCCTATCCACCGATATTTACAAGCTTCATAATGTCATTAAAGAATTCTACGATATATGGAATGATCCAAGAAAGTACAAGAATCAGTCCTGCCAGATTCAGCAGGAATGCCAGCTCGTCCTTCCCCGAATGCTTTAATATCTGATTCAACAGTGCTACAAGGATTCCTACCGCACCTATCTTCAATAATAACTGTATCGTCATAAGCTCCTGCCACCCTTACCCTATCAGTATTATCAAAAAGATCCCTCCGAGTAATCCAAGTGATCTGGATACTTTATTTATCCTGCGTGCCCTGTCCTTTTGTTCCTCATACTCTGCCTGCATGTTCTGTTCCCACAGCTTCAGATTCCTGATCTGCATATCGACATCCATATAACACAGCCATTTTCCAAGCTCTTTTACCGCACCGATCTGTGCGTCCGTCAGATAGCTGTGTTCCATCAGACTTCCGATACTGCCTGTCCAGATCTGCTCAAAAGAAGAAGCATATTCTTCCGTCCGGAACTGCAAAGCCAGCCCGGCAAGCCAGTCTCCGATCCTTCCCCCTGCTTTATCCGATCCTTCCCGAATGATCTCGGTGATCTCCGATGCACTGTATGCCAGATGCCCATTTGCCATCCGGACAAATATCAGAAGCTCGTAGATATCTTCCACTCGCCGGTTCTGATAAACTCCTATCGTCTTTCCTATCCCATAGGAAGCTGCGACCACCAGAAGCATTCCAAGAATCTTTATATATAACATATGTACGCCTCCCTGCACTTATGACAGTTCTGCTACAGCCGCTTCATTTTCATATGCCGATGTCAGGCGTTCATCCTCTGCCATAAAGAGAACACTTCCCCGATCGTCAAATATCGTCCGGATCTCCCCTGTCCGTTTGCGATTGCTCAGCACGATATATCGTTCAAATATCCTCTCATCGACCAGCTTCCGAAGTCCCGGACGATTTCTGATATCATCAATGGAATTGCCATGTACGGTTGCGATCAGCTTACAGCCGCAGTTGATCACGCTGTAGATCGCATCGATATCATCCCGGCTGCCGATCTCATCCACCGCTATGATCTGCGGTGACATCGAACGGATCAGCATCAGCATTCCATATGATTTTGGACAACAGTCAAGAATATCCGTCCGTATGCCGATATCATTTTGTGGTACGCCTTTATAACAGGCTCCGATCTCAGATCGTTCATCTACGACACCGATAGTATTTCCTTTGAATCCTGGAAATCCATCCGACAACATCCGGATCATATCTCTAAGAAGTGTGGTTTTGCCACATCGCGGTGGGGAAATGATCAGTGTATGAAATGTCTCATTTCCATTTATTATGTACGGAAGAACCTTCTTACAGCATCCCTTAACCTGATGTGACAAACGGATATTGATAAATGATATATGTCTGACACTCTTGATCATTCCAGATTCCAGAATGACTTTTCCTGCAAGCCCTACACGATGTCCCCCTTGAATCGTTATAAATCCCTGCCGGATCTCATCCTCATATGCATAGAGTGAATAGTTACTGATATATTCCAGCGTTTCCCTTATATCGGCAGGTGCTACCATATATGCTTTCTTACATTCTGTGGTTCGCTTTCCCTTCTCCGTCACAAAATATTCCCGATTATCATAGATCACGATCAAGGGTTCATTCATCCTAAGCCTTATCTCCTGAAGCTTGTTATAATCATATATCTCACTCGAAAATATTCTCCTTAACGCTACGGATAATATCTTCAATATTTCATTCTCTCTGCTTTTTTCCAAACCGATTCACCTCATGCATATGTCATCTGTAACCATTTTCACCTGTCAGTTCCATCATCTGCCAATACTCGAAAAGCATCTGCTTTTCTGATATGATCTGATACCTAAAGTAGGCTGTTACACACTTCTGATAGTTATAATGTATGCATGACAAATGAAAATTAGAACAAAAAAATACCACATTTCTTTCTGAATTTTTCAGAGTGAAATGTGGTATCTGCTTTTACAGATTATCGTATAAATCTTCGGTAAAGGTCAGGCTTCCCCGATATCCCGCATATGTCCGGTTAAATACCAGCCGTTCATTCATCGGGAATGAGGTCAGTATAAACTGGCAATCCTTTGTCAATGCCACTTCGCGGTCATTGCTGCTGCCAAGAATCAATGTGATCTCCTTTTCTTCATGTCGCAAATGTCTATCATATATTAAATGACGTACTGGTCTACCATCAGGTTGTTTTGCCAGTCAACGAGATCGGCTAAGGTGATTCCCTCAAGTACATCCTGTATTGCCTGGTCAAGTTTCTCCCAGATCAGTACACTGACACACATACTTCTGTTTTCGCAATAGGCTGCGTTAGCGCCTACACAGTCAGCAGGTGCCAGACTTCCTTCTACCGTTTCTAATATCTGCCTCACCGTATAATTCTCCGGTGAAGCAGATAACATGTATCCTCCACGCGCTCCACGGATACTTTTTACCAGTGATGCCTTATTTAATATTGCAACGATCTGCTCCAGATATTTGTCTGAAATATGCTGTCTTCTTGCAATATCCTTTATCTTAACCGGCTCACCATTATAATAGGTGGCCAGATCCAACATCAGTTTTATCGCATATCTTCCTTTTGTTGATATCTTCATCTTGACCTCCCTGTCGTTGTTATCTGATTCAAATGATTCCATACATCTGTACATCATCTGAATCTCATCTACTTTTTCTGCAAACATGATAAATTATCATTTTGCATTATAGTATACTATTTCTATAGGTTTTATCAAGTACAAATTTATTTTTTATGGCAATCCATCCGGTGTTCCACATCCACAGCCACCATGACCACCATGTCCACCACAACAGCCTGCTTCTGTATGATCACCTTTGATGTTACGCCCGGTCGCTCCTCCACATCATTGATCGTCCGCTCACAAAAACGGCATCCGATGTTTCATCCCGGACTCACCGGCATATGAATCCGCCCGGCATTATTTTTCTGTCCTCCAAAACACGGATGTGAGTTCTGAAGATCCTTATATGTATTGCTTCCCATTTACTTCACCTCGTTTATCCTGAACCATAAAAAAGACTTTGTCCAAAACAGTTGCTCTCTTTATATCCCCAAAGAGCCTGCTGTTTCAGGCAAAGCCTTTTTCATTGTATTATATTTTCTCTTTCATCTTCTTAATGATCTCTTCATTTGCAGTACTTACTTTGCGTACTCAAAAAATCCGGAATCCGCGGATTTATTATAGATTGCATAACAGTCAAGTGTTGCTGATCCATCAGCACTTTCCTGCCACCAGGAAAGGAATGCTTCCGGCAATTCTGAGACAGGTGCATCCGGAGTGTAGAAATAAATCTCCGTTCCACTGTCCATGCCGGATGGTTCACCCGCTTTATAACGGATACCATCTTCGATTTTTTCCTCATCTTCTGCTACTTTCACGCTATCCAGAGTCATCGAATATGTATAATCGTTTACCTTCTTGATATCTTTGAACTGTCCGCTGAAATTACAAACATATACGGTTCCATTTGGGTATTCATTCTCATCTCGTTCTCCCATTTCGGAATCAGAAAATGCTCCTGTAAATGATCCATCCTGTGATAATGTTAATGTTGTACTCCATCCACCGGCTCCACTGCTAAAGATCATATCTATCGGATATGTACCCGGCAGAGCGGATACAGCTTCTTCCTGTAATTCTGCTGTAGAAGTACCTTTCTCTGTAGCACCGGCATCTTCTTCAGAAGAAGCCGCTTCAGTGGTCTGTGTCTCAGTCTTAGCTTCTGTGCTGGCTGCCTCTGTTGCCTGTGCTTCCGTCTTCTCTGTCGTTGCTTCGGTTGATATCTCAGTTGTTCCTTTGTTCTTTTCTGTTGACTCTGGGCCTGCGCCATTGCATCCTGCCAGCAAACTAACCGCAAATGTTGCCGCAAGTGCTACCGTCATAATCTTTCCCGACTTGGTTCTATTTTTTCTCATACCTTACAATCCTCCTGCATTCATCTGTAAATACATTTCCGGAATTCTTATTGTGAATCTCATCACAACGCTTTTCTTCGGCTGTTTTTCGAATATACAAAGTATATGTCCGTTATCTGATTTTGTCAGCTTAATTATTCTTTATAGATGTTGCATTTCATTTACGATTGTTACGGTTCTTTAACCAATCTTTGAACTCCGGCAAAGTCTTTCTTCCGGCTTCTGTAACCGGCTTCACCCATTTGCCTGATCTGGTATAGACAAGCTCGATTGCCAGGCGCACCAGCTCATCCGTATATACAAATGAAAATACCGCGAGGAAAGGCAGATGTAAGACCATGCCTGCGATCCATGTCGCCGGAACGCTGACTAAGAATAAACCGCCAATCTCCACATAGGTTCCGACTCTCGTCTCGCCTGCTGCCCGGTATCCCTCATTCATAATATAGTTACAGGTTCGAACGGCACCGAAGAACAGGTAAATGTATAACATATACATGCCATACCGAAGTGCCTGATCCCCCAGTCCAAATAAGCCAAACAATGGTTCATGTAATAACGCACAGATCAGCACAATCCCGAAAGTAACTGCCGGACAGAACAATGCCGACCGCTTCATAAACCGGTATGCACCCTTATGGTCACCGGCGCCGACAGACTGTCCGATCACAACACTGGTGGCATTTGATAAGCCACCGAAGAATGCATAGACAAAGCCCTCGCATACACGGAACGCTGCCATGGCGGCGATCGCAGATTCATTCTGATGTCCGATCACGATATTGATCAGCATCTGTCCAACTCCATAAAACAGTTCGTTACAGAGAATTGGAAATGCATTTGCCAGATATACTTTGATAAATCCGCCATGGAATAAGAACATCTGACTCAGGCGAATCCGCACCTTGCATTTTGAACGCATCAGATAGATAAACAGCAGTAATAAATTGATGATTGCAGATGCAAGTGTTCCGACTGCTGCACCGGCTGCACCCATTTTCGGTGCGCCGAATTTACCGTATATCAATACAAAGTTCAAGCAGAAATTCACTACCAATCCTACGATGGAACAGATAAGCGGCGCTTTCACCCGCTCTGTCGAACGGAGCAGGAAGCTGATAAGTACAGCAAATACCTGAAGCGGATATGCCCATCCGACAATCCGCATATACGGCTTTCCGATTCGGATAAATACTTCTTTATCTGTATATACCCCCAATAAGAATTCCGGTCTGATGATACACAGGGCTGCAAATGCAAAGCCCACGATTGCCATGCAGATGAAAGTGATACCGAATGTACGATTAATTCCCTTTTCATCATCCGCCCCCCAATACTGGGAGAAGAACAGGATCGACGCACTGGCAAATCCCCAGTAGCAGCTGAAGAACAGGGAACTGATCTGGGAACAGATACCAACTGCTGCCACGCACGACTCTCCTAGCCTTCCGATCATGATCGTATCGACCATACTGGCTGTTGTAGTTAATAAATTCTGTAATGCGATGGGAAATGCAATCGTCAGCATCACATACAGAAATGATCTTTTATTTTTCATATGTATCTAATATTGCTCAGGAAACCTTAATCGTTATCTTCTTCGATTTTCCTCTATATTTTGAAGTTCCTTTTGCCTTTACCGTAATTGTATAGGTTCCCTTTGGCGTTCCTTTCCTTACTGTTACCTTTCCTTTTTTGCTAACAGTAATATATGCTTTCGAAGCCTTTGATCTGGAATATGTCACCTTACCCTTTGCATTCTTTACCCCGATTATAAAGGAATGCTTTTTGTTAAGCTTTCCGGTTGATTTTTTTGCTTTGTAGGTTTTTGAAGCCACCTTTACCTTCATTGGATTCGACTTTTTAATCATTAATTTCGCTACATTGGATTTCGCTGAATTGCTGGTTGCTGTTGCTTTTGCACTTGCAATTACATAATAGGTTCCAACCTTGGAAGGATATGTAGATAACCGCTTCGTACACTTCGAATCTGAATAATATTTATAGGTAATCTTCCCTGCCGCGCCTTTTACGCTTGCAGCACCTATCTTTTTTCCCTTTCCAGTATAGGTAACTGTCTTATTCTTCAGTGTCAATGTTGGTGTGGTCTTTGTAACCTGTGACTTACTCTGCACCGTCAAGGTAAGTGACGTTTCATGATATTTTGTTTTTGCTGTGATAGTTACTTTACCACCGCCCACAAATGTAATCTTTCCATTTTTATCTACCGTTGCTACACTCTTCTTATCTGAGCTCCATGTGATATTCCCGCTTGTAAATGGACAATACATGCTAAAACCGGGATTTACCAGAACGACCTTCGCATTTACGCTCTTGCCTGCAGTATAAGTATCCTTGTCCATCTGTATAACAAATTTATAAGAATATGTCTCACCATCACCCCAAACAATACCGTCCGTCGTAATTGCTTCTGTAAATTTCTTTTTCGGAATATTGATATTCTGTGTTATGGTACGGTCTGCCTGCTTCTCTGCCGTCTGAGCATCTGTATTTGAACCAAAGCACTGTACCCAGGTATAAATACCATTTATATAAAAGCAGCCAACTCCTATCGTAGTTGCTTTTTTACTTAAAATATTCTCCTTGTGTCCCGATGAATTCATCCAGTCATTCATGACTGCTGTTGCAGAAGACTGATTGATCGCAACATTTTCTGCATTCATATTCTTATTTGCTGAAAAGCAGCTTGCACCATCCGGCCTGGTATGTGAAAACAATACTGCCTGCTCACCGGCACGAATCATAGCCGTTTCTAACAATCCGGTATCCATCGTCAATGCATCAAGACCATTCTTTGCACGTTCTGCATTTACCTTGTCTAATACCTCAAATGCCTTCGTATAATCTCTTTTTCCTTTAATCTGAATTGTTTCTGCATAACGGAATCCATTGTAACCAAACCGCACCAGTTGATTATTGTTGCAGGTGATCACAACATCCTTTGCAAATGCATTTTCATCTACAAACTGCGTAGATGCAGGCAGCGTTATCTGTTTCAGGGATGGACAATTTGCAAATGCCTGACGATATATCTCTTTTACTTTTGGAAGATATACATCTGTTAATGCATAGCATTGTGCAAAATCAGCATATGTCACATATTCCAGTCCCATACCACGAAATGTTACAAGCTTCTGGCAGCTGTTAAATACCGATCCGTCCCAGCTTTTTATCGTTGCCGGAACTGTCACCTCGACCAGACTGTTACAACCTAAAAATGTCCGCATACCAAGTGATGTCAGACCACCAAAATCAATGGAAGTAATCCCTGTACATTTTTCAAACATTGAATAAGCGCTTTCTTTCATGCCTTTGCCAAACTTTACTGTTGTTATCTTGGTACAGCCCTGAAATGCAAAATTACCTGCTTCACTGATCTTATCCGAAAGTGTCAAGGTTCCGGATAAGCCGGACATATAAAATGCACCTTCTCCTAATGTTGTTACATTGGAAAAGTTTACCGTGTTCAAGCTGACATTATTATAAAATGCATAATCTCCGATCTTCTTCACATTCGAAGGTATCGTAAATGAGCCTGTTCCTCCATTAAACGGATACATCACTAATTCGGACTGATCCTTGGAATATACAACTCCATTCCGTGCAACATAGGCTGTGTTACCTGCTGCAACCGTATAACTCTCTATCGTTGTATTTCCAAAAAATACGAGCGGCGATATAGAGGTTACACCTGCAGGTATTGTAAATGTTATCGGACAGTTATTTTGAAATGCATAGCTTCCTAAATCCGTTACCCCCGGTATCTCAATCCGGGTAACAGCTTTACAGTCACAATATGCTCCAGATCGAATCGTCTTCACAGAAGATGGCAAAACCACCTCTTGCAGTTTCGTACATCCATAAAATGCAGCCTCTCCAATCTCTTTCAGAGTATTCGGATAGGTTACATCTGTAATATCATACATTTCCACAAAATTCTGGCTTCCGATTTTTGTAATACCACTTTTTATTACAACCTTTTCAACATCTAAAGTATACCATGGTGCCTTATCAGAAGAACTGGCGTCCGGCATATCTCCTTTTCCTGATATCGTAAGTGTTGTGCCAGAAAGCGTCCATGTTACATTCTCCCAGGTTCCACTTTGTGAAGTATCATTTGATGTACTCTGCAATGCAAGTTCCTCATCACTTGTATATAATTCCGGTCCTGCATTTTCCGACACCTCATATCCCGTTGCAGGCGTAATATCCCCTGTGCTTTCTTCAATAGCTGCAGTAGCAGTTGTCATATTTTCTGCATATACATACCTGCCTGTTGTACCTAACATGCTGCAAATGGCCCCTATTCCTAATAATACTGCAATCCTGCTTCTCCCTTTTTTTCTCATAATTTCCTCTCTTTCTGCAATTACTATTCTTCGTGTAGTTATTTTTTCTCAAAAGCTTCAGCTCATCTCAACTTGCACAAATACTTATTCATCTTATCTGGAAATAATCATCTCCCACCATTTCCTATTATATAAATACCAACGGATTGTCTCCTTTATCCCATCCTCAAACTTTGTTTCCGGCAACCAGCCTAATTCATTATGTATCTTTGTTGGATCAATAGCATAACGCAAGTCATGACCTTTGCGGTCTGTTACATGCGTGATCAGACTTTTCGGCTTGCCTAGTTCCTTGCAAATAAGCTTTACAATGTCAATATTCTTCATTTCATTATGTCCGCCAACATTATAAACTTCTCCAACGCGACCCTTATGAATGATCAGATCAATTGCCCGGCAGTGATCCTTTACATACAGCCAGTCACGTACATTCACACCCTCCCCATAAACAGGTAAAGGCTTGTCTGATAATGCATTAATAATCATAAATGGGATCAGCTTCTCCGGAAATTGATATGGTCCATAATTATTCGAACAACGACTAATGGTAACAGGAAGTCCATATGTCCTATGATATGCAAGGACTAACAAATCAGCAGATGCTTTTGAACTGCTGTACGGCGAACTCGTACGAATCGGAGTCTCCTCTGTAAAAAATAAATCCGGTCTGTTCAACGGAAGATCTCCATATACTTCATCTGTACTTACCTGGTGATACCTTGCAATACCATATTTACGGCAGGCATCCATCAGCACCGCCGTTCCTTTGACATTCGTATCTAAGAAAATCTCCGGATTCTCGATGGAACGGTCTACATGACTTTCGGCTGCGAAGTTCACTACCATATCCGGATGTTCTTCTTCAAATAGCCTATAGACTGCCTCTCTGTCGCAGATATCAATCTTACAAAAACGGAAATGCGGATTATCCATCGCCGAAGCTAGTGTAGATAAATTTCCCGCATATGTAAGCTTGTCCATACATACGATACGATCCTCCGGATAACTGTCCAGCATATAAAATATAAAATTGCTTCCAATAAATCCGGCTCCTCCGGTTACGATAATTGTCATGGTGTTTATCTCTTATCTATCCTATCTATGGTCTCAAATCTGCCCATGTTCGATGATTTTATATTAATCCTAATCATATTCCAAGTCAACTTATCGCATAAAATCGGAGTTAAATTACCAAAAGTTACACCCAGACATGCTGTTTATTACATCAAAGTTTTTTTTCACCCTTTTTCTGCTATACTTTTCCTGTCGACAAAACAGGCGCCAGCTCTTTCCTACCCGTACGGAGCAGGAATGTCTCGCTGAGCTCCGGAAGCATCCGCGAAGTTACTTTGCTTATCAGAACATGACGCAGGAATGGAAGAACCGCTTTCTTGAATTTATGGAGGGTACGAAAACTCTGCCTTTAACCTATGATCCGTTTTTCAAGAAGCTATTCAATCCGGATATCTATCCGGAACGGTTATCCAGTCTGATCAGCAGTATCATCGACATAAGGGTGACGGTTCAGTGTATCCTGTCAAATGAAGACAGCATGCTAGCCTATACGCATCTTCTTCTCTCTAAATTTGGGTATAAAAATACCCTGCCGGTTTTCACCAGTAGGGCTGACATCGAGTTGTTTACTTGTAAAGGTCCTCCAAGGTGATCAGCTGAACTTCACCTCGCTCCCGTGCTTGGAGCAGTCCATCCGTAAATCCACCTTTAGAGAAAATATAGTAGTGATAGGTGTTTCCTTTTCCGAAAACTGATGCATAATCCCTAATCAGCTCAAGCTCATCCACACCAATCTTCTCATTCCTATATTTGCAGGAGCCAATAATATACTCTTTTCCTTCTACGGGAGTTCCAACGATGCCGATCTGTATCTGCTTTTTCTTCTTGGAATCAGTTCCCCACCACTGACCAATTTCATTTAGTTCAATGGGGAGCTTGTCGGCATAGTACAACAGATAGTCCTGACACATCTTTTCAAATATCAAACCCATGTAATCGGGAAGATATTGTTTTACGGCGTGTGGATAGGTCTTTGCAATTCTGTCTGAATCAATTGCACTCATATTGACCGGGACAAAACGATACCAGAACCGGAAGAAGTTATCTGCCAGCAGGTAGATTGTTTTCTTACCAGGTTTTTCACTAATTGGAGTCTCCTTTTTTACAATGCCTAGGTCAATCAAGGTTTTGAGATATTTCGATACAACAGAATTATCCTCCCCGACCTTCATCGTAATATCATTCAGTCGTGATGCTCCCTCAGCAATTGCCTTAATGATGGCATTATAAATGGCCGGCTCTCGCAGTTCCTGTTTGAGAAGATTTGCCGGCTCCTCATACAGATAGCTGGAACGGTCAAACAGATTGTCGAGCAATGCTTCATCTACACTGTCTCTTACATCCAGCTTGTTAATATAATGCGGAACACCACCTGTGATACCGTAAATCAGCGAATTATCCTCATCCGACAGATTCGGATGGAACACAGCTGTTTCCTTATAATCCAACGGTGCAATCTTAAATTGAGCTGTTCTTCTCCCATACAATGGGCTTTCTTTCCCAAGCACCTGACTTTCCATAAAGCTCATTGAAGAACCGCAGAGAATCAGGTACATCTTGGATTCCATCCACTTATGATCAATAATGTGCTGTAGCATAGCCGAAATAGCTGGTTTTGCCTTTGCTAGATAAGGATATTCATCAATAACAAAAACCATTCGTTTTTCTTTGGAAAGTGCTGTCAGCTCGTCCAGCGCAGCATCATATGACCGAAATTCCGGTGCAGATTCCATATCCGGTCTCTCAAAAGTCATGATCGATTTTGAAAGTGCCTCCAGATTTTCCTTCCCTGTCGTGTTGAGTGCCGAGAAGAAAATGGTCGGTTTTTCTTTACAGAACTCATTGATCAAGGCGGTTTTACCAACTCGCCGTCTTCCGTAGATGACAATGCATTCAAACTTGTCACCTTCATATCGCTTATTCAGCTTTCTAAGCTCATTCTCACGGCAATAAAACTGACTCATTCGCCCACCTCCAATTTATTATACTCGTGAGTTACTAACTCGTAAGTTACTTTCTTACGAGTATAATAACTTACTGGGTGATCGAAGTCAAGCGAAATGGCGTGAACGCCATGGCTTAAAGGCTTCACAGTAAGGAGGCTCTCATGAATAATTATTGTGCATTTAGCAACAATTTATGGATATATACTGCATATTTTCTCCACGTATTATCCTTTAAGCTGCAATGCATTCCAAATGTCCACATAAACATCTCCTGCACCAGTAATCATCACAAGCTGTGTTGCACACATATCTAAAAAAACATCCAGTGTATCGCACACGCGAAGCATCGTCCATACCTGCTGCAGACTCCGAAACAGAGAATTAAAAAATACATCTCTGGTTGTATATTTCATACCATCAAACAGCCTCGCCGCTGCCAGCTGGATATTCGCTATCCTTTTATTTAATCGATCCAGATTTTTCTCCTTTGTCTGATCCTTTGCATGATATGTAACCCGTAGTACACTCTCTAAAAAATTCTCAGTCATCATGCGATCTGTCAGGAAATCGTACTCCGGCATACAGATACTCATCGCCATTATCGGTTTCCTGCCAGGTATATAATCCTGTATATGATTTCCCAACTTATCATATAGCGCAATCAGTCCCTTCTCTTTCAAGCGTATCCTATGCCACAAAATCTGCTCCTGTGCATACAGCATACCATCGCCAAGTACACTCAATACACTTACATCATCTGCTTTCTCGTAGTTTCCGGGAAGCGGACATTTCTTGATTTCAACAAACATCACACGCTCCTTCCCTTCCAGGATCATATCGCAATCACGTTCTGTAAGATCTCCATCCTTATAATATTGCCCTGTGATATATGGAAAACGCTTCTCCCGAAACATTTGATAGACCAGCTGTTCCAGATACTCTCCCTGATTCCTGCTAAACTTCGTTCCATACTTTGCAAATAAGATCTGAAACATCACTTCATAAAATCCATATCCCGCCATCCTGCCATCCAGACAGAAATAGGTATCCGCATCCAGCCTGACAAGAGGCTTTCTCCAGCTATTTGTCTCATCCAGATAATACACAAAATCCTGATTCACCATATCAGCATCCAATGCAGTATCCAGCAAGATCTGTTCTAATTTGTAAGTGCTGATTCCCAGACGTTCCGATAATTCCTGCCTTTTAAATATCCGGGGGCCCTTTGCTGCATCCATCACATATATAGCAAATTCCAAATAATTATGAAAAGAATATACTCTCATTTTATCTCTGCCTGTACCATAAAATGGTTCCAGCATGTTTTGCAAAAGAAGCCTTACAAACTCCGGATGATATTGCCTTGGAATACAAAGTTTTTCAAAACATAGATTTTTCGCCAGCCGATATGGAAAATCCTCCAGATCAATAAAGACATCTTCCCAGGTCATATACCCCTGCAGCTGCAGAACTTCCAGATAATCCTGTGCCATTCGGATCAGCTCCTGATATCTGTGCTCTTTATATGCATTTGTGAATATTGATTCTGTCTTCAGAAATTTTAGCGACATCTGAAGTAAATATTGATACGGTATTCTTACTTTGATATGGCGTTTTTCTCCCATTGATATCTTATTTCGATAGATCAGATATCTTCCAAGCTTCTCATGATATCGTGCACGAATCTCCCTGTCAAATAACTGACGGATCACATACATTCCACCAAGCTCTTTTATCCGTCTTTCTAATTCCGCAACCAAACACTGTTCGGAATCCTGTTCAAACTCCGGCTCTCCATTTACGATCTGAAATGAAAAACCTGCATTGATCAGATTTCTCGTTGATTCGATCAATACTGCTGTCTCTTCTGACATTTTCGGTGCATAGGGCTTACCGGACTTCTTCGATGCCCCATAAAGATGTCCGATGGTCTCCATGACCTGTGGCAGGTTGCCCATCTTAAAATAGGTTCCATTTGGCAGATACGCAAGCACATGCCCCAGAATATCCAGTTCAAGCTGCATATCCCGATTATTTATTGCTTCCTCTAGCTGCATATGTACAATGATCCGGCGAAAATCAACACTTTGAAACCATGTCCCTTTCAATGTTTTTTCTCTTGCCTCTTCCCGTTTGTCCGTACAATCCGCCTTTCCATCGTCAATGAAAGCTGCCAGACTTTTTATTGCTGCTTCGCATTCTTCTATTGACCGGTCACTGTTCGTCCATTCACCTCTCCGGAGTCTATCCGCCAGATCGCATGCTGCTTGATATAATTTGTTAAATGTTGTTTTATTTTTTATTTCCATATTAGCCTTGTCCCCCCTGTTTAGTTATTTATAGTCTGAAGACCGTTTACGCAATCGTGATATATGAAAAAAGTCCGGATGCGTGTCTAACTGATGCATTATCCGATATCTACCTACACCATGGCAGAACCGTTCTTGATACCGGAATCGAGTTGAAGCTTTTGCAGGAATTCTATGTGGTTGTCCGTAAACTCTCCGCTGTGGGTACCCCACTATAATTAGCCGCTCGTCTGAGCGGCTTTATTTCTGTATTATTTCCTGCATTCTGCAGGGAGTTCAGCTGACCAGTGCAGAAGTTTTTCACAGAAATCATTGTTCTTATCGTCCATGTGTTCCGGAATCTCTGTAAGAAGATAGTTAAAGTATTCATACAGTCTGAGCTTGTTTTGCCTTTTCCATATGTTCCGTCTTTTTCCCCGAGTATACAACAACATGATGTTCCTCTAGTGCGATCTTTGCCGGAGTGAAGCTGTATCTGTGGTATACTTCATCAGGCAGTTTCTTCCATTCTTCGTCAGGGTATAATGCTCTAAGTTCATCTTCGCTGAGATCGTGGTTGATTATCTCTTTTGGAAGTCCGGACAGATCCTCGGCACGTTTGCCTTTCCGCCTTTTTGATCTCTTCTGTATTACTTCTTCTGTACACTCATTTATTCTTTCTCAATATACGCTAAACAAAATGGACAAAAACCGTGCACCATATCATCTGCACTCACCAGTTCTCCACACCGATCGCATTTTTCAAGTTCATTATCGCAGCCGCAATAACAGCACCGGCCTACTGGTAAAAAGTCCTCATTAATAGACACACCAAATTTCCCACATTGGATACATGCAAAATCTGCAGTCCAGTCATTAAGACCTTTATTCTCATTAATATAGGTGTTTAATTTTTCCGGATACGGATTTAATTCTTCATCAATATAACTAAATAAATTATCACGTAAATCATTCATCTCAGAAGAGTCATATTCAGAATTCTCACTGGCTTCCATAATGCACTCCTCCCCTTCATATCCATTTCCATTATGAAAATAAATATTTCCTGAACAAATCGTCCTTCCTGCACCATCTTTACACGCTACCTCACATGTGCTATCTTCACCCAAATCATCATCTATGGAATATTCAGCAGTAATATCTACACGAAGCGAATTATCTTCTAATACCGGAGATACAATGGTAAAACAAATCCCGTTATCCGTTATAATCTGATAATCAGATATTTCATAGCATACATCCAAATGATACCGTTGATAAACCTCACTATATAAACCATAAATAACTTCATCGAACCAACTTTTTATCTCATCCGCATCAAGGATATCAACACCTGCTTCATTTGCTATACGCTCACGATAATATTCCCTCTCATTCCGTTCTTCTTCCTGCATTGCATCCCAGGTCTCCAATACTTCATCTGATGTTACTTTGCTTTCAAATTCAGCATCTGCCTGACGAATAAAACCATCCATTTTATCAAAATCACCCAATATGATCTGATAAGAACTCCAGGACAGAACCTTGCTATGTGCAACATGATTTCTATCCTCTGTAAAATTATGTATCGCCTGCTTGAATTGCTCCGTATTTTCAATATATGGCACAAATAAGTTGTTCCATATATCTTTTTCTACTGTACGGTTCGACTTAATAAATTCTGCTACATTATTGGCATTTTTGCCATTTTCTGCTATCTCTAAAACTTTTGCATACTGGCTTTTATCTAATACAATCGTATCCTTATATACTTTTCTTTCAAACATTACTTTTTCCAATGTTTCCAGTGTCATTGAAAGAAAGTCCGCATTTATATTCTCAAATTCCGGTACACGTTTAATAAATTTCTGCTTCAAATTTTTTACCGACTCTGCCTCTTTTTCTAATCCGGTACTATTAAGCCAGTCAATTCCCATAAAATGAATCAATACCTTACTGGCAAATGCACGGAGATTATTCTCAACAATAAATGCTCTTTCATATGCTTCTTTACAGAGATACGCTGATTGCATATCAACTAACCAGGTACAAACTTTCCAGTCCTGGATGAGCCTGTTCTTTAATGCTATTTTTAATTCTTCAAGCTTCTGATCATAACCTTCCGTTTCCGGGGCAGTAATGGTACACTCTAATCTTGCAGCTTTTCTTCCATATGTATTAATACCAAATTCGATATGATATTTTGCTCCTTCATCTGTACAAATATCAAAGGTCTCATTTGCTATACGCTCCGATGAACCAAGATACGTTTGAATTCCCCACTTTAGCACTGTTAATGTATCTGCAACAATCTGTTTACAATAGGTATCACCATGATAATATTCTTCCGTTACATCACAAGCAACCTCATTTGAAAAAACATGTGTCCACGTATAGAGTACATCTATATTTGTTATTTGATCCATTGAAAATTTTATAATCATTTTGTATCTCTCCCTTCCGGCAATCTTAATGATATCTATTCTTTTTATCTTCCAATCAATGTATTACTAGGTCTCTGATAAAGTTAAAAAGTCCCCCACCTTATGGTGAAGGACTAACCTTTCAATTCAACATTCACGTACTGTGTATTGATCAACAGGAAATTGTCATTACAAATGGCTATACATCAAAAAACTCACTTATATCCCTTCATCCTTAAATATTAACGTCTTTCCGTGAAATTCATAAAAGGAATATCGTATGCTCCATAAGGGGACGAAGCTGTCAACTGGGATACCAACGGTCTTATATATGATAATAAAAGTGTGGGAGCATTCTGATTTAGTAAGCGATCAATCTGTTCCTCAGTTAAACCCGAATCCCATTTAAATCTTGCTTCTTCTGTTACAGCAATATAATATGGACTTCTTTCATCTTTTTCTCCAATTTCAACATGTAATGCTACTGTTGCCTCACTTAATTCAGAATCTTTATTAAGCTCAACGGACATGTTTACCTGAATCTCTACACTACTTTTCCCTTTTGGATCAAATTCTTTATTTATTAAATAATCAACCTTTTGCAAATAAGGTTTTTTATACTGAAAAGCACTCTCCATATCTACTCCTATGCTGCCCAAGAAAGACAATTATTACCATTAGAATTACAATACAAACTATCCTCAACTACATTTACTGTTACCTTATCTAATTCCGAAACCACGTCCGAGAACACTACATCATCAACACTTATCTTAAAATTCGTTTGTATAACAATTTGTTCTTCATCAATATCCGACAGAAAAGACAGGTCATAATCTTTAATATTAGCTGTTATGCCATCATCGCAATCAACTACAGTGATTGACTTTTCAATTCTATCAAATACAGTTTCAAAATGTTCTATAATATCATTTGATGGTCTAATTAAGGAATTAACAAAATCAATTGAATCCTGTCCCTCTAGTACAAGCGTACCTATGCTATGATTTTCCATAATTGTTTTCCCCCTTATTCCAATATTATTTACGATATACTCTCTATATAATCATTCAATTCTTTCTGATACCTAAAGCAATCCATATACATTGCCCGTGTCACACCATCCTGTCCCGCCCTGTTATGAGGCATAAAAAGGAATCCCTCTTCTTTATACCAATGGATAAGTTCATTTCTTGCATCTATGGTTATTATATGTATAGGCCATCTTTGAGTTAATTGTCTCACATATTCTATAATTATTCTCAGCGTAAATGTTCCAAGATTATTACGATGATATCTCTTATCTATGGCAATAAAATTGATATGAACTGCAGATATTTTATTTTCTTTTTTCCCAGAGTCATATTCACTGATATCTTCAGGCAGGTCATTTAACTCAATATCTCTAAACATTATTTGAAAATAACCAACAATTCGATTATTTGCTATTATACTATATGCATATGCATGTTGTAATATCGTTGGATAATACGAATTTACAATATCTGCATTTATTGATTCTATTCCACAATCAAAATTAGATTGTTCAACCTTCCTTGAAACTATTTTGAATTGTAATTCCCCCATTAAACCTTTCCTTATCTTCAGTAACATTATACTAACATAGATTTGTACAGAAAGAATAACATTTTATGTTCGCTAATGCAAGTCAAAATATTCTTTGTTTCAGTCATTCATATTTCTATGGATTAATAAAACAATAACATGGGTATTCTCTCCTATATACTATTTCTCAATATTTTATATTCAACATTTTTTCTGGTTTTTTCCCATTTTTCATTTCATCCTTCTCTCAATCCCAAAATTCATCTGATGAAATTAAATTCACCTTGTAATTTTTCTTGATTAGCTCTTCATATATTACTTTACTCAATTCTTTGTAATCCTTTTTACTATAATAATATACATTCCACTTTGCATTTTCATTTACACTATCACGAATCTTTCTAAGATAGGGTAAATCCACTTCTCCACCAGACCATCCTATTATTATCACGGAATCAACATCTTTCAAGCTTTTCCAAAATCTCTGATGCTCTCTTATGTAAAAATCTGTATCCTTATATATGGATTCCAGATACTCTACAACTGCGCGGTGAATACTTGTTCCCCCTTCGTCAAATTGCTCTTCGCACTCCTTTAATTGCTGTCTGTGTTCTTGTATCTCTTTTAAATTACAATGTCCCATTACCGGTGGAATATCTGTTATGTTGCTTACACCTCCATGAATATGTAACACGTCTTCTATACCGTAAATCTTTTCAAGCAAATCCGTATAATTGAAATTAATAAAATAATCCGTACTATCAATTAATGTTTTCTTTTTGGGTACTATATGACTTGTATCAATGGTTTCAATCCATTCTTTTACATACTGTTGAAACTTTCTTACAAAGCCATATTCTTCCCTCCAATACTCATCCATGGTATCTTCAATACCTGTTAAACCGCCATCCAGATGCATATCTTGTAGTATACATTCTGAAGAGTCTAATATCTCATCAATATTAGGATGCCCCATTTTATCTTCAAATTCCCCCCATAATGTATCTTGAATAGCTTTTTCCCAACGCTCATATGTCCCTTTCCTAATTCTGGGATCTGAAAAATCAATACGTCCAATATTATACAAATGCTCAAATGCAACAAGAAAATCTGGATATTTATCATCCAGATATTCCCTAAATCTCCAATATGACGTATCTAAATTATGTGCTATGTCAAATCCATTGCCAATAATATATAAAGATTTCATACAAACAACCTTTCTTTACTTTTTTATATCTGTCACGTCTATTTTAAATAAAATTGCCTGTAAGCATTATATCCTTTACCACACTCCGGATCATCATATTCTTCAATATAATCTTCACAAGTTAATAAATCATATTGAACTGCCATCTCAATACATGTCCACAATTCATCAAAATCTATATCATATTCCCTAAGATAAAAATATAATTCTTCGGCATAGTCATATGCAGTATTTCCATTAGCAGAGTATACATTTTCATATATTATACATTTAAGATATTGATAAAAGTTCGACCGTTTGACTGCATTCTTATAAGAAAAATGTGTTAATTCTTCTGTTTTAAGCTTAAATCTTGTAAATTCACCAAACTCTTCTCCCCAGTAAGGCAACAACGAATAATAATCTAATATTCTATGAAAAACCATTATAAAATTATATAATTTGTAAAATTCCTTATCTAACAAAAAATTCGATTTCTCTATAAAGAAATGTGTTTCTCCATTTCTCAACCTTCCCAGCAAAGAAAGCGCTTCATCTACAATTTTTTTATCATCAGTGTAATCACAATAGTATTCCTTAAAAAGTTCTTTCGATAACTTACATATCTCATTATATTCGATAGAATAAAACTTTTTCATTACCTGAGCATCTATATTTTCAAAAAAATCATTTAGATTATGAGAATTGTAAAAATCTAATGCAGGATGGCCTTCTGCATCACATCCCTTTTTTACACTACACACTCTATGATCGTTATTATCTAACATTAATTGTTTTATAAATAACTCCACTGAATTATGTAAAAATGATACAAATTGTTTTCTATACTGCAATGTAGCCTTCCCGTCCAAAATATAATTACAATATTTGATAGCCATAGCCCAAGCTTCAAGTGCATTATCAATTAAAATATGTTTCATTTGAATTCTCCCATATTAAATTTTTTTATTCTTCTCACACCCTCAATATTAATACATATGATTAATAATGTATCAATCCCCATTTCTGATTTAAATCTACAGTTAATCCGTCCGTATGCAAATTCCAGTATTCAATTAGCTGTTCTTTGTTTTCTTTTATTTTCTTCTGGATTTTTCTAATATCTTTAGACCTAATATCACTACGTGCCAACTGTCTACCATCTATAATAGAAAATGTTCCATCATATTCATGCCTTACATTTACATGCACATGTGGTTCATTATGTTTACCTGCTTCCTGGGAATGCATATAATACCTTATTCCATCATCTTTGAAAACCTCTCCAGCATTTTCACTTAATAAAATCTGAATGTTTATGGTGTCTTCAACATTATAATGCATTTTATCTAAATAATAACTTAATGGTAACTTTGTATTTTCAACCCTATACCTTACATTATCAAATACCAAATATTTATTAAACGAATACTTCAACGTATTCCCACAAATTTTAAAATCTATCCAGTTCCATAATTCTTCTACTGTAAATTCATCTGCTACATTTCTAATACAGTACTCCATACCATTAATTTTTCTTAAAGGTGCAATTATTTCCTTGCCATTAATTCCATAGTTCTTATTATGTGGTTTTAATACTGCAGTATCCAATTGTTCTTCAACATATACATGAACTGTCACATTTATTTTATAATCCATTTCCATCCTCCTAATTTTTATATTTCAAATATTTCTGCTATCCTCTTCTAATGTAACCCGATTATATGGCACATTCCACTCTAACTGCCCTTCTATAATTATATATGGAAATGTATCATTCAATAACTGACAGCCATCATTCATATAATAGTTAAAAAATGCCGAAGTCATACCAATAGACCTCACCACATCCAATAACGGAAACTTCTGTTGTTCTTCTAATTCAATATTAATCAAATCCATCTGATCTAATACATATCTAATCACTAATAATTTTTTATCTGTCATCTTCCCTCCTGATTCCATTATCTATAAATACAACCACTTACACTTTTCATATGTATCAACCAAATTTCATCGATAATGCCATATGAATATTGCAAACACAAAAAGTCCGACTTCTCTCATATGTATTAATCCCAAATTCAATATGATATTTTGTTCCTTCATCTGTGCAAATATCAAAAGTCTCATTTTCAATACGATCTGATGAACCAAAATACTTTTGAATTCCCCACTTTAGCGCTATCAATGTATCTGCAACGATCTGTTTACAATAAGCATCACCATGATACTTCCGGCAATCTCAATATATTTTACTAATCTTTTTGCCTTTAAGTGTTATCCTTATATGGCTAAACTTCTGATTAAAGATCAAGTAATCTACAATCTATTTTCATCTTTCTCCAAAAAACTTAGCAATAAGCGCTTTTCTAATCAACTTTTTCAAATGAATTCTGTTTTATATCACATACCATAAAAGACACTTTTTCTTCACAAACAGCCCAAATAACATAATTCTGTGTATCTTTAAAGCACTCATTAAAATTATTGTCAAGATAAGTAGAAATTAAAAATTTTGAATTATCTAATTTGTCTTGCAAACGCCTATTAAGTAAAAAACCTATTTTCCCTGATCTATCTTTAGGAATCATTATATGACTTTTACTGATACCAAAAGTAGACATTTTATATTCTGCAATTTTATTTCCATCTAAATTCTCAAAACTGGCTTCATTAAATCTCACTCGTGCAAATGCTTCATACGTGTTCACTATTGATACAGTTATCAGTACAGAATCTTTCAAATTACTTTCATCTCGAATATTACTGTAATAAGGATAATCAACACCTTTCAACGTTTTGAATTGGGTTCGATCAGCTGATAATTCCCCTTCAACCGAACTTATTTCTATAGAATCCACGAGTATATGAGGTTCTGTGTATAATCGATTCTGTTTTATTTCTATGTCAGCCTGTTTTTCTTCTAATTTAGCTAACTTACGACTGATAATAATTGTTGCTACCCCGACCATTGCTGTCACTACAACATTAAGTGCATCCCACACGACTCCCATCTCTGCTTGGAACAGTCCTCCAACAGATGACCTGTACACATATGAAGCCATCAATATATCTCCTATACCCAAACATATAACGATTAAACTAAGTACTATACATATATCTTTATTTTTCTTCAACAATTCATCCCTCTCTATCTATAACATAAGAATATATTGCATTTTTAATTAAGTTATCAGACCAAAAACACACTTTTTACTCTTGTCCTTAATTACTTTTCAACATATTGGTAGTTAATATTTTCTAAATTAATTTTATCTAATGAAAATTAACACTGAAAATTAATACATCTTTATATCCCTTTCGCACACTAAGCCAGAAAACACTCCTAATATAAATTGATAATCAACTTATTGTTCATTTTCACGTTTTTCATACAAACTCATACAGGCACTAAATTTTAAAAGGATTCTATTAAAATCCTCTTCTGAATATGCTCCTTTTCTATAAAGTGTTGCTTCAAACAATTGCCTTTCTCTTTCTTTCACCCGTTTGTAAATACTATCAAAAGCAAAAAACAAGCTCATTTGAGAATATTGAAAAACTTTAAACCAGACTTCCTTATTTGATTTTCCTAAATCAAATATAAATACCTGTTCTGTTGAATACTCCTTAGCAGCTTGCTTTCTATATAATTTTGTTGTACTAATATCCGAATGCTCAAATTTGCTACCCTCATTATATAAAGTAACGTACATTCCAAATAAAATAGAATCCTGTTTTGCCAGTTCTACGATGCTCTTGGTCTTTTCTCCAATATTCTCCCTTTTTAATGCTTCACGAATTTCTCTACTTCTTCTGTTTAATTTAGTGATTGTTTTCTCATTTTTTAATCTATCATCTAATGCATCGCCAAAATCACGTATCATTTTTTTCAGATTCTGATTTTCCATAAGTTGCTTTATATATGGTTGATAGGAAAATTCTTTGAATCTTGTACTATCTCCTTCTTCAGCTTCGCATAAATACTTTATCCATAAAGCATTATTAAATTGACTTCTTGCTAAGAGATAAGCCTCTTGTTCCATCCCATTTTCCAAAAGTAAAATGCAGCTATCACACAAATTCACCTGCTTGGCCATCAATGAAAGCACTTCTCTATACCAAGAATACTCATCAATCAAAATAATAGGTTGTCCTTCTTTAATTATATATTTAGCAATATCCTCCGTAATCTCTTTTAACAAATCTGTCAGTTCTGGTGCATGACTTCCATTCATATCTATATACCTCCTTGCTCAACCATTAACATTATTGTTCCTTATATATCTTACCACTTGGAATGCTAATTTTATCAATGCCCTCATACGCCCTATCCAAATCGCCAAAACATCCCAAAATAGGTTGATAAGTTATCCCTGGTAAGACAGGTTGACAATGAATTTCAAATCCAATCTTCATATATAATTTTCTCCACTTTATTTGGACTATACTGCATCATTATTTGAAAGAAGATACATACAATACTAAGTTCTTTTCTCCTAAAATTTTCTGCAAGAGAAAATGGTAAACTACGAAATTTTCTTAACTTAAATTGTTCATCGTATTCTTCTAAACTATCTGGCTCATAAATTACAATCCCAGTCTCAAGTCAGTTTCAATCCGTGTTTTCTTGAGCATCACTATCATGTACTTTAATTATTTTCATTGTTTCCACAGGTTATACATCCAGGAAACTCTGTATAAGAAACAATAAACTATCCTCAGTCATACTACTTTTGATAAAAAACTTACATTTTTTATTCAATTCTTCTCTTCATGGATTTTAATTAGATCTGCCCCAAAAAAGGCATAAAAGAAATCCCCCCTCTATTTGATTATTTATATTTTACATATTACCCCTATTTATACGCAAAGTCAACATTCTCCGACATCAAAATACTACTTTCCTTATCAAACAAAAAAGCCGGCCCGGTCTCCCCACTTCAAGGTTCCGCCATTCCAGCTCAATCTCGTTTATCTCTATTAACCACCAATCCACATATCCCCCTGCATATGCTCACAACCACGATAGCACTCACATATCCCAGTGCATCCAACACCAGATCAAAGGAATCAAAATGTCTTCCGGCAATGAATAGCCGAACTGACTGATCGCATAATGATATACACATGCACGTTAATAATGCCAATACCGACATCAGCCAGATTTTCTTCGTTGCACATACATAAAAAATACTAACACAGATGCCGATGATCAGGAATTCAAATACATGCGCCCACTGACGTACAGACCAATCTACAAATGCACCTACCCAATTAAGAAAATCGTCCACGACAGGCAAATGTCCCACCCTTTCCGAAAGGGTAACTGTATCATCCGGTGTCTGGAAAGTCAGGTAGAACAATATGCATAAAGTAATCAAAACAAATGCAAATGAAATGACCAATGATATTCTATTATCTGCCATCTTCTTTCGCATATATTCTCCCTTCTTTCTTTTACAACACATTTAAAATCATCTATCCTTCCGGCTCAACACCCCGCAATTCTTATGGCCTTGTCCTTACCGGAACATGCGACAAATTCAAGCTCGATTGATTTATCTTCCTGCAGCTGTGCATTCTTCCAATCAGCAATCGCCTTGTCAGAATCCTTACTGCCAATATTGTCTGCCTTACAAATGAAATAAAAGAAATCCCCCTCTATTTGATTATACATATTTTGATTCTACCCTTGTTTATACGCAAAGTGGTCCTATGTCAAGATTTAGTACAAGTTAAAATGAGAAACTTTTCCCATTTTAACCCGCCAGAAGCTCAGCCTCAGTGTGTGTTCTTTCATACAATCGTTCGAATTCATTTGGTGACATATAGTTACAATGGCTATGAATTCGTTTCGTATTGTAGAAAGCTTCCAGATATTCAAAAATCAAGCGGTATGCCTGCTTGTAATCGTAAATTTTAAAGCGGTTGAGCCATTCACGTTTGATAATCGAATGGAAGGATTCTATGCAGGCATTATCCCACGGAAACGCTTTCTTTGAGTAACTACGCTGCATATTTTCTGTTACTTTTTTATATTCCGTCGCAATGTACTGACTGCCACGATCAGAGTGAATGATCAATGGCTGGTCGATATTTCGGCGAGCTTTGGCTTTGTTTATCGTATCAATCACGCAGGATACTTCCAGTGTTTTTGAAAGTGTCCATGCTATGATTTTTCTGGAAAATAAATCCATAATACTGGTCAGATAGACAAATCCGTCTATTGTCCAGATGTAGGTGATATCCGAACACCAGACGGCATTCGGGCGTTCAGGATTAAACTGCTCATCGAGGATATTTTGTAATTCAGTGCTGAAATCAGAATCTTTTGTGGTAATTGTCCATGGCTTGCTCCACTGGGCACGGATTCCCATTTGACGCATGTATGTACCAACAGTTCTTTCCGAAATGACTTCACCGGTTTTCCGCAATTCTACAGTGATTTTCGGAGCACCGTAGTTCTGCTTGGAATCATCATATATATCCTGTATTTTTGCTTTTACAGATTCACGGCGTTTTTCTGTATCAGAAGGCACGCGGTGGAGCCATGCACGATATCCTGAACGCGAGACACCTAAAAATTTCAACATTCCGGAGACGGAAACCCGGCGTCCAGCCTTTTTGGCAGCTTCCGTCTTCTCAGACACTTCGAGATAAATGGCTTCCTCCATTTTCCCAGAATGTTGATTGCTTTTTTTAATACATCAAGTGCATCTTGGGCATCACGTAATTCACGTCTGAGACGGGCAATTTCCTTCTGCTCATCAGATGCATAATTACCAGAACCACGAACAGGAATATCACCTGATTCTCGGAAGTCTTTCAGCCACTTTGTTAATGTACTGTATCCGATGCCAAGATTTTCTGCACATCCACGTACTCCGAGATCTTTATGATCTTGATAATATCGGATTGCATCAAGTTTAAATTGTTTGTCATGTTGCATAGCCATATGAGATCCTCCTTCAGCATGTCTCTATTGTACCATGTTAATATGTATTTGGAATTTCTCATTTTGGCTTGTACTATTTATATTCTAGCACCACCTTTTGTTCTTTTGAATACATAAAAAGGCTCCTTTCGAAGCTCTATAGTAGTCCAGAATTTTGTCCGCACCCTCGTCTCAAAAAAGTTATAAGAATCCTTTTATTTGCACGATCAAGCGAAAATTTATGGATACTCACATATATCAGCATCACCAGTAACAATATTTCCACAATCTCATCCATATAAGTTATTCCCTGATACGCAATTCCAGTTGTAAGTCGTTGTAATGCTTTCTGGAAAAGTAATAACAAAAATACAATCACCCATATATTATCTTTCTTACTTCCCATAGTAAAGTCACAATACCTGTTAATAATAAAAGATATATCCCCCACAATTTCTGAGAAAAAGAAGAGTATACAAATTATGCAAAAATAAAAATCATTTTTGACCACCATATTTTTCCTCCATTATTAAAATCTAATATTTCTCTTCAAGGATATTCTTTTAGATAAAATACTCTTATTATTTACCTTTCATTTTTTTTAAAATCATATTTATAGCATACATAACAATTTTTTCTTTTTCAATTAACAATACACCGAAATAACATATTCCCCCAAATACAATTGATATTAATAAACAAAGAACCGATTTATCCATATTTTTTTGTAAAATATTTAAGAATATAAGCATACATATTCCTGCAATTATATATTTTTTGCTTGTCGCAAATACTCTTTTTACAGAAAAATGTTTTTCTTTATTAATGTATACAAACTCTGTTATCATAATAACTATTTCGCCTAGCACTGAGCCAATTGCAGCACCTGTTGCCCCCAGTGACGGAATAAATAATGCATTAATTGCAATATTCACTATGCCTCCAAATATTATTCTTTTTGTATATTCACTTTGTCTACCAGAGGCAATAAAAAATTGTGTACCTGATGTTTGATTCAATCCCATTGCAATGAATAATAAACTCATAACAGGTAGTACTTGAACAACCGGCTCATATCCTTGTCCAAAAAATACAGGAACTAAAACCGGTGCTACCCCAATCGTCCCAAACATTAGTGGAGTTCCCAAAAACCAAACAAAATTATATGCTTTATATAAATAATTTTTTGCATCCTCTAATCTATTTTCAGCATATGCTTTTGATACTTTCGGTAATAAAACAGTAGGTAGCGCAGTAACAAGCATCAAACACATTTTCACGATTTTCTCTGCCTGCTCATAATAACCATTTTGTACTGATTGATCTGTCATTTCCCCTATCATAGTTTTGTCTACTATTGCATATATCTGCAATGCAGCTGTTGGAATAAATAATTGTAATATTACATTAAAATCTTTAAACGGACATGGCTTATATCCCTTAACTCGAACAATATATTTTCTCAAATATGGCCATATGGACAAATTTCCTATCCATGTAAGAAAAGCCAAAGAAAAAACATATTTCCACAGATCATTGTAATTATGAATAAAAGCAAATATTATTATTACATTTACTACTTTAATAATATAATTTCTAATTGCAATTCTTTTAAAGTCTTCCATTCCCTGAAAAAACCATGATATATCAAACATTACACCTAATATATAAAAACTTTGAATGAAAGCAATTTCCTTATTCGAAGAAAACAGACATACATATATTACATAAAGAACTATGGCTATGCTTGATGTTATAAACCTTAGTGAAAAAATGTCCCAAAATTTTTTTGTTCTTTCTATAGGATTATCTTGTAATATACCAATTTTTTTATTTCCATATGTAGCTGTTCCCAATATCGCACATAATGTAAAATAGCATACTATTGAATATGTATAGCTATATATACCTATTCCACTTGGTCTAAGTACCCGAGATATATAGGGAGTAGTTATAAGAGGAACTATTAAAGCCAATAATTGATAGCTTGTATTAAAAATATAGTTTATTACTACTTTTTTTTCTTTCATTTCTATCCTCATTTCTAAATTAATCACATAACTATTTTGCTAAATACTTTTATCCGAGGAGTTTTCCATAATATTAAAATAAAAAATTAATATGTAAGCTATAATCCAAAAAGATGTTGTTCCTGGACCAATATAATGAGCAACAAATAATTCCATAAATGCATACAGCATTACTAAAAAAGAGAAAATATTATCTTTTACAATTTTAAAATATTGCACTGTGAATGTGATTGTTCCGACAATAGTACATTCCATATATATACGCAATATATCATTATGCATATTTAATTGCCCTGCTGCCCCTCTTTGTTCTAAATAATTTGTTACGGTTCCTAAACCATAATTAGTCAAATTTGCATCAATTACAGTATTAATAATCTGAAATCTTGTCATCGTAAAATAGTCAAAATCAATACCAAACTGAAGATAAAACCATCTGGCAAAGCTATCCGTGCACATTGCATACACCAAAAATGGAGCTGCAATAAATAATCCCATCGTAATCAACAATACTATCTTAGGTACCTTTTTATAATGAGGAATAAACTTATTAATTATCAACAAAATTATTAGCATTACTAATGTAAATCTTTTAAAACATAAAAAGCATAAAATTACTGAAATTGTACTTTTCCATGTCTGTCTTGTATAAAAATAATAAAAACAATATAAAAGAAAGAATTGTGCCATATCAGACTCGAATGGTGATGAGGAATCTATAAACGAAATTTGTTTTAAAGCTGCCAATGAAAATGTATTAGCAAATCGCACAAAGAACGCAATACATGATGCATAAAACAAAACATCTATTACATTTGCTATTCTATCCAAAGATATATAATTAAAAAAAATCCAAACCAACAATAAAGGAGCTATTAAATAATATACTTCTCCTAATGAATAACTTTTGAATTCCATATTCTTAACCTGAAATATCACTGTAATAAAATATAATATTCCTACACAAGTTAATATTTGCTTTACTTCATAAACAAGGCATCGGTTCTTTCTATTATCAATCAAATCCCACCCAAAAATAAAAACAGCTATTGATAATAATATATGTTTAAAGTGTAATTGATCTAAAATATGTAATTCCGGGCAATATTCACTTAATACAAAAATAGCACACGTTATTAATGCCAAGTAATACATCCCCTTATTTGTATGTGTTCTAGTATTCTCCAAAATATCTACTCCTTATTAAATCACATCCATGTAATTATAAAAATTCTCAATTTTTTTCTTTTCTTGCTTTATTACTGAATCCGCTACATCGAAATCAAACCCATCGAGACATACACTTTCTTCATTAGTATATTTTTTATCTACCAACTGCATTTTTTCTAATAATCCATCTATTCTTGAATCCAATCCTGCATTTTCTCCTTCATTATTCAGGCGAGGAAACACAAGAAATGGTTTATGATATATTATAGCAAATGCTACCGCATGAAAGGAATCTGTTACGATAAATTTAGCTTCCTTTATTGAATAAACAAATTCACTAGGACCAGTAATATAACCATTTTTTTCTTTTTTATTTGCAATTTCAAAAATTTTACACTTAACATTTTCCTTTATAGATGCAATCACTTTTTTATATTCCTCATTCTGAGGTCCCAAAAAATAACTTAAAATATAATCATTGTCTTCCATTCCATCTGGTTTGACAGTAATCTTATCCCATTCTGTTTTAGACGTTATTAATGTCGGATCTAAAAATACCTCCGCTTTTTTGTCTAAAATTTCTTTTATTATTCTCGCTCCCGCCTTTTCTCGTACATTTAAATGTTGCGTCTTTTGTAATCCTTTCACTACAATTCTTTTGTAATCATCAGGAATATTCTCCATTCCAAAACTAGGTGCAAAAAAAATTTTTTTATTACTTGTTGTAAAATTGGCAAAATACAAATTAGGTGTATCATTTACATATGGATGCCAAATTTGATCACTTCCCAAAACAAAAAAATCAAATTTTTCATTTACATAGTTAATAATCTTATCATTATATTCAGGAATATATTCAACGTTAAGATATTTTAATGTGAACTCTTCAAATTTTCTTTCTCTTTTAGCCTTATCAATCCCTCCTTTTAACATTTCAAATAAAAATATAACGTTCAACATTTTTCTTTTTTTAAGCTGTAGTTTTTGTTTTCTAGCTTTATACTTTTTGAAATCAGGATCATTCATTTCTAATGTTTCTACATAATATCCCTTTTTCTCAAAAAAGTTTTTTACCGCATAATTCTGCAATCTATTTCCATAATTATTGTAATCTGGAATTGTTATAATACCTATTTTTCTCATTTAATCATCCTTCGTAATATAAGTGATAATGATCTCCTATATATTTTGCCCGCACCAATCCTAAATTTTTTTATTAACGGCACTTTTGTTAAGCGTTTTACAAGATCATCTAAATTTTCATCATCTAAATTTTCAAAGAACTCTGTTCTTTTACTGTTCATCGGAGTACTCTTTATTATTCCCTTTTGACTTTTAACTATATCTGACACGATTATTTGTTTTATTGTAAGATTTTTTTCATAGCATTAAATAAATCAAAACCTTTACTTGACGCAACTATTATAACAGAAACACCTAATTCATTAAATATTTCAGGGCAGATAGATTCTACATTCCAAAAATCTCCTAATACTATATCAGCTTTATAATTAGGATATTTAAATTTACAATCATAACATGAATTTCGTAACGCCAAATTGCCTCCAAAAGCTTTATGAAATGTATCCTGCCTTGATTCACAAAAATACTCCTCATCATCTTCAAAGCATATTTTCATCCCATATTTTTCCAATCCATGTTCTTTCGATCGAAAAAATATTTCTTTTACCTTTTTTCTATATTTAATTTCCATATCATCTAAATATCTTTCAAATACTTTAGGACTTGCTACTCCGTGGCATAAAACAGTTTGTGTTATTAAATGCTCGTTAAAATCTTCCCCAAAAAACGTTTTCAAAGCTGCAGTTTAACAAGGTGTACCTGAAAATAACACTCTTTTTTCTTCTTGCAAATATTTTTTTATCTTAGAAAAAGAATCTCTTAAATCACTTTGTACATACTTAGATCCAAAGCCTTTTATCATTTCTTCATAGCTTAAAGCCTCAAAATGGCAAACATTTTTTTCCTCTATTTTTACTCCAAATGCAATTCCATCAGGATAGTTCTCAAAAAAACTTTTTACTAATATAGGATATATTGCTCCTGATGAACAAGGCGTTTTTTTATCCACCAAACTGCTATATCCCGCATATGTTAAATAATCAAAATTTGAACCTGTATTTTCTTTTACTATTGGACATACTTTTTCACATTGATTAAATTTAACACATTTATTTTTATCGATTTTCGGATACCGAAAACCTTCATCATTTCTTAGCATTTTTATAGCTTCATATCTACAAACATTCTGGCATGCAGCACACCCTACACATTGATTATTAACTTCTATCATTTTATCTACCCAAAATCTTGTAATTACATATATTACAAATATTATTTTTTATTCTTTTTAGAGTTATTTTCTTTCTATTAGTCCATATCATCTTACACAAAAATTTGAATTTTCCCTGTTTCCCATAAGTCCGTATAAACTCTTCGTCTATTATTTTATTAAATGGTTTAACAATATCCGGATATATAACATACCTGTCACTTTGATCATCACCATATACATATTTCATTGGTCTGCAAAAGAAATGAATATACATATATTCTTCTTGGCATACTGTATTATCTAAAAAAATACGATATAGTTTCCCTTTTTCCCATAGAAACACTTGATATTTATTAGTATATAATTTTTCTTTTGGCAATCTTTTTAAATAAAATGATGATTCATACTTTTCCAAATGAGCAAAATTGGGAGCAAAATAATATGGGATTTCTAATGCCTCATAAATTTCGTCCATACCGTTTTCATCAAAACTATATCCTGAATTTCCAGAAAATACTTTTTTGTAATCTGCTGTATTTGAAACAATATTTGTATATCTTCCATTCACAATTTCTGTATTTTTATAAATAGACGCATGACCTTTTGTCCCTATTCTCTCATATTTTTCTGTCAATTCATCTGTTATAAAAGCTCTTATATCTCCCCACATTAAATCTGCATCACAATATCCCCAAAAATCATAATCTTTTAATTCTTCTTTAAAAATTTGTCCATATGCAGGCTTAAATAATGATAAATTCCAAGGTTTTTCTATATTAATTTCAAATTGAAAATTTTCTTGAATCCTAACTTTTATCTCTTGAAAACTGCAATAAAATACTTTCACGTTTTTAGGATATTTAAAAGCAGTTTTATCATCTGTAAAAACTAAAAAATCAATTGTTGCATTATATTGACAACTCTTCAACCACAAATCAAAATTATTCGGTAGTTTTCCAAAGTAAGGTAATATGAAAGCGATTGTTTTCATTTTTCTTTCCTTTCTTCATCAATTAAAAATGTAATTGGATTTATTTTTAATAGATCTTTTACAAATAAATCTCCTGATTTTACATTTCCATACTTTTTACTTTCTCTTAATGTTTTTTCTTTTACCTCTTCATATGAACCTATGACCCTAGCAGGTACTCCGCCTACTACCACTCCTTCAGCAACATCCTTTGTAACTACTGCCCCAGCTGCAACTATTACATTAGGTCCAATAGTTACTCCAGGATTAACACATACATTTGCTCCTATATATACATTATCTAATATTTCTATTTTCCCAAATTTAGTTATATATTTATCTGTGTTTTCTTCATGATTAAATACTGTTGCAGCTATACTATGCGTAATTAATCTTACTCCTGCTGATATAGCGACATTATTATGTAAGCATACTAGAAACGGTTCTGCTGGTAGTATATTAGGTGTATAATATACGTTTTCTCCGATATGATAAAAAATTTTATGTTTTTTTAACCATCTTGCCTTTTTCCAACCATCTCGTATAGTTATCATTTTATACTGTCTATAATAACGTCTAAATTTATCCCCTATGATTTTTATTTTTGTAAACATTCTTGCTCCTTTTATTAAATCGAACTATAATATTCATGTTTCCATTTTAAATACAAAACTTGAGCAGGGATTACAAAAAGAAGATAAAAAACTTTCATAGAAGATTTTTTTAACAAACTAGGTATAGTCTTTCCAGCAAATTTTCCATATATATGATATTGCAAAATCGCTTTTACTTTTGCTTTCATATTACATTTTGAATGTAAAAAAACCTCTGCTCGTTCAACGCATCCTCTTGGAGATTGAATATTATGTTTTCTTCTATTATTCGTCAATCCATTTTCTAAATAATCCGAAATATAAATAACTCTATTAAAAAAACGCATTTTATACTTCTGTGCCATCTTTATCCAAACAATATCTTCCCCCAAAAATTTTTCTCCTTCAAATTCGGGAAAAGGATATTCCTTTAAGCAATGTGTATACCATACTTCTGCCATATCTCCGCCTATTCCACGATTTATACGACATTCAACATACGACTCTTTCATTCCCTCTTTCGGAACACCACTATCACTTAAATATCCTCCATTAGGTTTTCCCCTTAAAAAACTAAATCCACACAAATCTTTTTCTTCTTTATACTTTTCATATGTTGCTTGAATTATTGAAACTGCATCTGTTGTTAACGTATCGTCACTATCAACAATAAATGTCAATGCTGTTTTTATATGAGGATATGCATAATTAAGTGCTGTATGTTTTCCTCCATTTGGCTTTCTATAATAACTTATATGAAAGTCTGCCTCTTTTTTTATCTTTTCAATATACTCCTGAGTATTATCTATACTCCCATCATCTATAATAATCCAATCAAAATCTTTTCTATTTTGATCACATAAAGATTTGTATAACTTTTGCAATAAGTTATCTCTATTATAAGTCGGAGTAAGAATTGTAACATCGCTCATCTTTCTTATATCACACCCACTATTTCTCCATCTGTTTTGCAATATCTGCATCTACGATCTCTTCTCCAGTTTTACCAACCAGCTGTTCTTTAGACGCCGCTGATAATCCATCATTAATTGTTGCACACATATCACATGTACTACATTTATCTAACTGTTCTTTCGTTACTTTTCCTTCTTTGTAATCTCTTACAATCTTCAACTCATACATACTGTATTTTTTCTTTTTAAAGAATCTAAGGAATTTATGCTGAATTACCCAGAGTGCCGGTTTCCATATATATTTGTGCATAGCCGGGGACACAGATCCAATCATCCAACAATCACGATCGCAGCAACGTACTTTTGAACGTACTTTTTCTGCTTCTGGACTATTCCATAATTCATCCCAACTCTGCTCATTCAAATTACCCATAACTTCTTTATCTTTTGTTCCGTTACAAGGCATTACATCACCATATGGATCAATAAAAAATGTATCAAAGCTCATATCGCATGGAAGTAATCTCTTTTGTCCGTAAATATAGTTAATTAAACCATGATTAAAGTAAGCTCTGAACCATTTCTTAGGACTATTACTATTCAACAGTTCATTTACAAGATTTTCAAACTGCTTTGCTACCATCGGACGATTATGGATGATATTCTTAGCTTCTACGAAATAGAAACTGTTGTGTAAAGAAGCTGTCGCAAATTCCATCCCCATTTCATTGGAAATCTGATAAAGTGGAACCAAGTCTTTACAGTTTGCATCCTGTACAGTCATTCCGAATCCGACATCTTTCATTCCCATTTTTCTAAGCTTTTTCAAAGTTGTATAGCCTCGCTGGAATCCATTATCTAATCCACGAATTTTATTATTTGTTTCTTCCAGACCTTCAATGGAAATACGAATACCAATATTAGGGAACTCTTTACAAAGGTCAACAATACGATCTGTAAAGAAACCATTTGTAGAGATAACAATACGATCGGATTTCTTATATAACTCACGTACAATATCCTTTAAATCAGTACGGATAAATGGCTCTCCACCCGTAATATTTGTAAAATACATTTTAGGAAGTTTCTTAATTGTCTCAACTGAAATTTCTTCTTCCGGTTTCGATGGTTTTTTATAACGATTACACATATTGCAACGTGCATTACAACGATAAGTTACAATAACTGTACCATTCAGTTTCTTTTCTCCTGATTTTTTACCCATTTTCCTATCCTCTGTTTCCTTACTTTTAATCGATGTTAATTTTCTGCCTCTATATATTTTCATTAATTTATTGTAATATTCTTCAATAGTATCAAAACTAATGTCCTGACAATTCTTACTGTAAGAATCTGTAAGAGGCTTGTCCTCCCACAACTTCTCTATTTTTTCTTTTAAATCTTTTGCATTGGTACTTTCAAAAAGTTCTCCAGTCTTACCATTCTGAATAAGTTCTGGAATTCCTCCGATATTTGCTCCCAACACAGGTGTTCCATACATCTGACTTTCCATTACAGAGAATGGACAATTCTCATACCATTCTGACGGATAGATAGAATATCTAGCTTCTCTTATTAATGTTTCCAATGCTTCACCTGTTTGGAATCCTACATTTTTAATATTGCTGATTCCATTTACTGTATCTTCTAATGGCCCTGTTCCAGCAAATACAAACTGAATATTCGGCAATTCCTTACATACCTTTAATAATGTTCCAATTCCCTTTTCTTCTGAAAAACGTCCAAAGTATAAAACATAATCTTTCTTTTCTGTATCTTTCCATTCTACTTTATCAATAAAATTATGTAAGGCAATCGTTTTCTTTGCAAATAATGAATTTGTATCCAATTTTGTTTTCATAAATTCAGAACAACAAATCATAGCATCAATATACTTATATGCTCCATTCACTTTCCAAAATTCTGCTTCTAAAGTTCCAACCGCTGATTTTGCGATACTTCCATGAATACATTTCCCTTTTGTACAGTTAAGAAAATGTCCACCTAAACATTTCTCGCAGTTTTCATGGGTATTGGGGTTATTACACATATGATTTGGACATACCAACTGGTAATCATGTGCTGTAAAAATAATTCGACATTTCTTACCCGTCTGTTTACTCCATTTATGTATTTCAAGAATAATGGATGGTGTAAGCTGATAGTTAAAGTTATTAATATGACATACGTCCGGTTCAAAATCATCTAATACCTTTCTAATCTTCTTTCTGGCTTCCAAAGAATAGATAGTCTTCACTGGATATATAACTTTTGCTAATTTAGAACCTCCATGAAAATCCATATCACTTGTATATGCATTTACTCTATTTTCAACGCAACGACCCTCATGCTCCATTCCAAAGAACTGAACTTCATGCCCTTGTTTTTCTAAATATTCACCTAATTTAAAAATATATGTCTCACTACCACCATTAGGGTAGAGGAACTTATTTATCATTAATATTTTCATACCTTTTCACCCCTTTTACTTGCTCACTAATTTATTTGAAACGTAGTTAAATATATGCTGCATTGTGATTGCAAATATAGATGCCCCCACAATTACAATTACTACTGTGCAAATATATTGACTCCATCCAGTTCCTAACAAGGTATTAATACCTAGCTTTTCAATCACACGAAAAAGGAACATATGGGAAAGATAAATTTCCATGCTGATTCCACTGAAAAATTTTGTAACTTTATTCTCTAATATCCCCCCCATCTTTAAAATTGCATACATTAATAATAATGAGGATACCAACAGACACATTACAGAATATCCACCAATGATATAATAAAGAACTATACTAATCCAAGTCAGTCCCAATACAATCCACTGGTTAAAATGAGCAATTTGTTCTCTATAAAGATATATCAACCCTCCAGCTAAGAAAAAACACGCACTATATAAAATATTTGTTCTCCCAACATCAAAATAATTTGCACATGCAAAGTTATAAATTAAACTTACACCAAAAGCCATCCATGCTCTTCTTTTGTTCTCGATAAGAACACAAAAAAATGGAAATATGAGATAAAACACAAAGATCAATCCCAAGAACCAACCTACACCTATTACTGAAATAGTATCTGCCGGTAAAAATCCAAATACTAACGTTATGTCTGCAAACCCTTCATATATACTTCCCAAAGAATGTGTCATTGCCACATCAAGCAAGACAAGGAAACCAAAAAATGGAAGAATCTTTTTAAACCGTTTACCATAAAAAACCGACCAAGAAATTTGATTATTTAAAACTTTTTGATAATACCCACAACACATTCCAAATGCAGACACTATCATAAACAAAAATACAAAGTTTGTAAAAGATGGAATAATATTGTTATATACAAAACCAGATATTTCATAACTATTATTTGCTCTTATATGCATCATTACGATACCAAAAGCCGCAATCATTCGTAATCCATCAATTGTGCCATAATGCTTTTTTTCCATCTTTTATCTCCTGTACAACTTCAATGTACTCTCCACAACATCATCCCAATTATATTTTTGACAAATATAATCTGCTGCTTCATCTTTATATTTTTGTACCTGTTTTTCATCATCGCAGGCTTTCTGAAGCTTGTTCTGTAAATCATTTACATCACTTTTTTTAAATACTAACGCCTTATCTTCTACCACCGAAGCACATTCATCTATATCAGATACTAGACAACAATTACCGTAACTCATAGCTTCCAACAAACTAAGTGGCATTCCCTCTAAGTCGCTTGGAAGGCTGTAGATATAAGCATTACTATATAACTCATCCAGCAACTGTCCCTGAACAAACCCAGTAAAAATAATCCTGTCATCGTCTTTTGCCATTTCTTTTAACTGATTAGCAAATTCATCGGTATCCGAACTGCCTCCCGCAATAACCAGCTTCTTATCTGTCTTTACCTTCTTGAATCCTTCAATCAAATAAGTAATTCCTTTTTCCGGAACAAGTCGTCCTAAAAATAAAATATAATCATCTTTCTTTAATCCAAATTCCTGTTCAATAAGTTCTGTCTTTCTAATAACTGGCCGATTCACACCATTAGGAATAAACTTTGTATCACGTCCATAAACTTCCCTAAAGTAATTCTGAACCCCTTCACTTAGAACAATAATCTCATCAGCAAATTTAACCGCACATTTTTCTCCGAGCATAATATATGTACTGGCCAATTTACCCCATTTAGCTCTCTGATGATCCAAACCATGTACCGTAGCTATACAACGCTTTCCAAATAATTTTGGCAACCAGATCATTGCACATGGTCCTTCTGCATGAAAATGCACCACATCATATTTTCCAAACGCAGCTGCTACCGCTGCAAAGAACGAAGCACTCATCGCAGCCAAGCCTTTTTTATCTATTGTTGGCACATATTTCATTCGTATACCTTTATATTCTTTCAATTTTTTTTCATCAAATTCTTTGCCACTTACATGATGCCCATTACGATTATACACCGTAACCGTATGTCCCATAACTGTCATACGCGTTGCTAATTCTTCTACAACAATTTCAACGCCTCCTTGACGACTTGGAATAGTTTTATGCCCCAAAAATGCGATTCGTAATGAAGATTCATTTATCTTTTTGCTCTTATTCATCGAAAGTTTCCTCATGTTGCTTAAATATTTTATACAAATATCCATCTGTTTTTTATAAAAATGTGTAGATTAATTTGTTATAAAATCAATCTACACATCTATATCACATCGACCCTTCACCCTTCAACACAACACCCACTGTCTTGAACAGTATCTTGATGTCGTTTACAAGGCTCCATTCATCGATATACTTACGGTCTAATCTTACAACCTCATCAAAATCCGTGATGTTACTTCTTCCACTGACCTGCCAGAGACCTGTAATACCCGGTTTGATTGCCATACGTCCTCTATGATGGGCAGAATATTTCTCCCATTCATCCTCTGTTGGCGGTCGGGTTCCGATCAGACTCATATCACCCTTTAACACATTGAAGAACTGCGGGAATTCATCGAGTGACCAGTCACGGATCCGGTTTCCGATGCCCTTCTTGATCGTACCATCCGGCAGCTTCTTGCAGCCGATGATTCGCGGATCATATTCCATCTTGAACATCATACCATCCTTGACCTGATTCTGCTCCATCAGTTCGGCTTTTCGTGCTTCCGCATCCATATACATACTTCGGAATTTATAGATCTTGAACTTCTTACCATTCTTACCGATACGGTACTGTGAGAAGAAGATCGGTCCCGGTGATGCGATATAGATACATGGTGCAAGGATGATCGTAAGGACACCTGTAAAGATACATCCCACGATTCCGCCAAGGATATCGATTGCCCTCTTTACAAATGCCTGATACGTTGTTATATATGTAGTGCTGACGGTCAGTACATGATGACCAAGCTGTTTATCGAATACATACTGATAATCGGAAAGTTCTGCCGGAACACGCACCCGCACATGAACCGTGATTCCCATATCTGCAAACTGTCCCAGAAGATTCTCCGGAATATGCTTCTCAAATGGTATATTCACATAGACCTCATCTACCCAGCCATGCATGATCTGTTCCAGAACTTCGTCTGTATATGCATATATACTAAGCTCCAAATCTGCATATTCTGTATTGTAGTTTTCTGCCTCATCCTCAGTTGCATCTAATAATACAACACCTGCAACCCGATACAGATTATAGTATTCTGTATCCATTTCTGCAAGTAACGCATTCAGATATTCTTTGACTGTCACGATCACAATAGACTTTTTCGCCACACGATGTCTTCGTACATACTCCTTCCAAAGAAGCGTGATCACATAGCCCATAACCAGATATATCATGCCAAATAAGGCCATAACCTTTCTGGAATAGGCTGCGCCCATCTTCATCATGAACAGAACGAATACTGCCAGAAGTACAACCAGTACAGACTGCTTCACAGACGCAACAGCTTCACGGAAATATCCCCGTTTCAATACGCCTTTATATATATGACATACTATGGTAATTAATAATTGAAATAATGTCAGAAGTACGGCTATTGTCCGATATAACTTACTATGATACGGATTCTCTGTTCCCATCCGTATAAAATACGCCATACAATAAGATGCATGCAGTGCTATCAGATTCAGCACTGTAAAATCAAGATGCTTTAACCAGCCCTGAGGCTCTTTTCTATACATTCTATTCCCTCATTTCCCTCATAAATGTGTTCATCATGTATCTTTATCAAGTCAAGCTATATAAATATAGTTGTTAATGGCTTAGAAATCCTTAACGCTTCTTAACCACTAACAACTATAATTCAATTCTTATTAAAAGTCAATTTTCCAGGCTTAAGTTGAATGTAGAAATTTCTGAAAATAATACTGTTATTTTAGGCAATTTTTCCAAAGTATTTGACAAAGTTCTATAGCTTATATCCATTCTTCTTTAACAGCTCTCTGGCGGTTTCCGGTGAATCCACGCCCTCTGCATTCTTGATCGGTGCAAATTCATACTCTCTGATAACTTCAAATGGTAAGCAGTCATTCATAAACTGCAGCATATCAAGTGCCAGTGTCTCGAACTTGTAGCCGTTTGGTTCCGAAGGCTTCACCAGCTCTTTCTTCTCGTTCATATATGGAATAACCTTCTTCGCCGTATGAAGCGGCATTTTCTGATTCAAAAGCTGTTTTAACTGATTAACCGGGAAGATATAATTTAAGATCACTCCATAATTATAAGCATACTCGCCCATAACCGTTTTCTCATACCGCATCTCATCCGACAATTCATAATATTCTACTATGTAAGGCTTATTGTCTTTCTTACACAGTACGCCTACCCGTTCATATGGATCTGCTTTCTTTACGACTTTTGCCGCCGACTGATAATCCTCCATCATCATCGAGCCAAGGAATACCGGATCCGCGATCTTCTGCAAGACATTATCGACTGCGAATACATTGATATAGCGGATACCTTCTTTATCAAGCTGCTCTACCAGCCCTGCCCGTTTCATGGATGAGAACCAACCACCATTTCCATTTGGTGACAGGCAGATCTTTGATGGTGCTTCCATCAATATCTTTCCATTAAAATCAACGGATGGTACCAACTCCTGCTTGAAGAAATGCAGATACTCCTCCTTATATCCAAAGTTCTTATGTTCTGCAAAGAAAGATGTCGTTGCATCGTAGTTCTTATCGCTGGTCATGATATAGAGATGGATCCATCTTCCAAGTGTCTTCACAACAGTCAGGATCGTTTTCACCTGACATTCGAAGATATAGAGTTCTCTGGTCTCACCTATATTATAGGTTCCTTTCGGTCCATCATAGCCAAGTCTTGTTCCCTGCCCTCCGGCAAGCATTACAAGGGCAAGCTGGCCCTTCTGGATTGCCGTTTCACCAAGCACCTTATAGGCAAATTCATAGTCTTTGATCGTGTCAAGTGTCAAAACCTCTGTTGGTGTGATCATTCCTTCCTTACCGTCTGATTCTTTCTCTTTTAATACATCAAATATAGAGAAGTCGATTTCTTCAATCTGGGAAAGCAGGCTCTGCTTCTCCTCATCGTTTAATTCATCATAATAGGCAAGCACATGCTCCTGCTCGTACTTTTTCAAAACTTCTAAAGCGTTTTCATATGTCATATAATTTTCCCTCATTTCACACTATCTATAATTTTTAACTCGCTTCTTCACCGCAACCGTCTCACCAAACACCTTGAATATATCCTTTAATCCGATCCTTCTTCCACCCTTGCTGTCATCCCGGCTGTAGTTCAGCTCGATCGGAGCTTCGCAGATCTTTCTGCCATCCTTTGCTGCCATGGCAAGGATCTCGATATCGAATGCATATCCTTCTGCCTGCATCCGGCTTACGATCGGTTTGATCACTTCTTTTTTGAATAACTTAATACCGGTCTGTGTATCGTGGGTGTTCAGATGGAACATCATCTTTAACATCAGATAATATCCATAGCTCATAATCTTACGCAGCATCGGATAATGGAGCTTCGACTCCGGATGCAGCTTGGAACCGATCACGATATCGGCGTTCTGCTCCTTCATATCCTTTAAGAATCGTTTCAGCAGGATCGGTGGCAGTTCCAGATCGGAATCCAGAAATGCGATGTATCGTCCCTCTGCTGCTGCGATCCCTGTCCGGATGGCATGTCCTTTTCCACCATTTGGCTGATATGAGATTCCTCTGATATGAGTATCCTGCATTTCTGCCCGGCGGATGCACTCTGCGGTGTTATCTGCACTTCCGTCGTCAACTGCTATGATCTCATACCGTTTGACGAAACCGGACAGCACTCTGCTGGTTTCAAGCAGATTATCTGTTATATGTGCTCCTTCATTATAGGCGGGCATGACGACAGATAGTGTCACATCCCCTTCCTTATTTGTTTCCATGGTCAACGTTCTCCTGTCTGACAGTCTTATTCTTCTATGTTCGCCTGTTTTACAATACCATAGACTGCCTCTCTGACGATTTCCGACATGGATACGCCCTTCTGCTTTGCATATCTTGAAAGCAGTTCATGTGTATCTGTGTCGATCCTAAGTCTTAGAATTGTGTCTTTCCGTTTATCGGTCGGTCTTCCCGGACCTCTCTTGATTTCCTCTGCCATCTCCCTGCTCCGTTTCTTTTTATTTAAAGAAAATATTTCTTTACTCCATGTATCGCATATCCTGCAAAATATCCAAGTGACTTCACTGTTCCAAATCCCATCTTCCGGTATACCTGATACGTCATCTTTGCAGAATGTAATTTGGAACCTGATTTACTGTTCTTCACCATCCGGTAAAGCAATAACGGTTCATTGATGCCTGCTGCCTCCCCGTATTTCTTAAGGATCTGCAGCCAGCAGATATAATCCTCGTGAGCATCATCATCCCCCATCGGGAACTCTGCTGCCACCTCCCGCTTCATCACTACGGATGAGCAGTTGATCACATTTCCATATAACATACCTTTATAAGTGATCTTCTCCGGTACCGGCAAGATCCGCCCGGTATGGGTTCCGTCCTCTTCCATCAGTTCTCTGGCAGTTGAGGATAATACCACTCCGGTCTTCTTCATAACAGCAAGCTGCTTTGAGAGCTTTCCCGGCCGCCAGATATCATCGGAATCTAAGAATGCTACATATTCGCCCTCTGCAAGCTGCACACCTTTATTTCTCGTTGCTGCTACGCCAAGATTGGTTTCATTCTTATATAGTCTAACCTGTGGATTGCTTTTATATTCTGCCAGGCACTCCGTCAGATCCTCCGGCGAACAGTCGTTGATCACGATGATCTCTGATATCACATCCTGACAAAGTGCGGAATCGATTGTCTGTTTAATTGTTCTGCTGCAATTATATGCCGGAATGATCACGGATACTTCTGGTTTCATTTATTTCTTTTCCTCTACACTATAGAAGGCATCCTCGGCTTCATCATGCGGATGCTTGATGCCTGTTTTCTTTGTCCTGTCTTCGCGGATCGCTGTCGTCTGATTTGCATCGATTCCTTCCGTATTCTCCTTCTGGAATAAGATCTTGAAGGTCAGCAGGATCAGCTTCAGATCCAGCCATAAGGAATACTGCTCATAATATGTCAGGTCAAGTTTCACCTTATCTCTCGGTGTGGTGTTATATTTACCGTAAACCTGTGCATATCCGGTAAGTCCGGCCTTCATCTTCAGACGATAGTCGAATTCCGGGAAAGTCTCCCTATACTGTGCTGCGATCTCCGGGCGCTCCGGTCTAGGGCCTACGACTGACATATCGCCCTTTAAGATATTAAAGAGCTGTGGCAGCTCGTCTAAGTGTGTGGCACGGATCACACGGCCAACCGGTGTGATTCTGTCATCATGCTTTCTTGCAAGCTGTGCGCCATGTTCCTCGGAGTCCATCCGCATACTTCTGAATTTCATGATCTTGAATACCCTGCCATTTAAGGTCAGACGATTCTGTTTATAGAATACAGGGCCTCTGTCATAGAGCTTGATCGCAAGTGCGATCAGGATCATAAACGGTGAAAAGATAATGATCATGATCAGGGATACGATGATATCCATCAGACGCTTGAAGATCATATCTTCTCCTGTCAGTCCCTGGTTTCTGGATAATAATAACGGTGTATCAAACAAATGGATCGGTTCTGCTCCTAAGATAATGATATCCGATAACTTCGGTACCACATACGAACGGATCGAATGCTCGAAGCAGTATTTTACCAATTCGTTTCTGATATATGCCTTTGTCTCACAAAGGATAACACCATCGTACTGTAAGATTTTTTCTTTTAATGCTTTCTCACCTTCACTGACATGAATACGGTCAGCAATGATGTATTTGTCTTTTCTGGCATTGATCTTATCAATGAATTCGGTCGGTGTCTTATATCCGTAGACAAGCAGTAAATGTCTTGGAGGATAAAACTTACGGTACATCATCCTGCAGACAAATACCCATATAAATATAACTATGATCTCTAAGAATGTAAGCTCGATCATGTTCAGTGCCGGCAGATAATTACGGGCAATGATACACAGCTCGACATAACCTACGATATTTGCACAGACCAATGATAATATCTGTGAAAAGAGAACATCCATCACCCGGAGGAAGCCTACTTTATAACCACCATACAGCTTCGTAAACAGATAAATGATAATCGCATACATACCGATTACCGCCCAGTTACCTTTGTTCCAGAACGGAATCTGGATAGCCTGAGTATTATCTGCATATTCGGTATACCACATCCTTGCAAACAGCAGTACTTCCGCAGCTAACAGAAGCACGCCTTCCGAAAATGTGATAATACGTTTGTAAATGTCTCTCTTTCTCACATGTCTGGTTTCTTCCATATCAATCTCCATCCCACCATGAGAGGTGGTCATCAGGTGGATATGCCACCTGCTTTCTCTTCATTTTTTTCTATTGGTATCGATTATTTTAACAGTTCACGGAGCATCTGGTTTACGGATGCCGGATCTGCCTTGCCTTTCATTGCTTTCATGGTCTGTCCAACCAATGCGCCAAGTGCTTTTTCTTTTCCGCCACGGAAGTCTTCGATTGCTTTTGGATTATTGGCAATAACTTCTTCTACGACCTTGCGGAGTGCACCTTCATCATTTACGGTGGCGAGTCCATGTTCTTTTACATAGCTTTCCGGTTCAATATCATCTGTAAATATCTTCTCAAATACTTCCTTTGCGACATTGCTGTTGATGGCTTTCGCATCTACCATCTGTATCAGCTTTGCAAGGTGCTCTGCACTGAATGACAACTCATCTGCATCGATGGAATGTTCTTTCATCAGACGCATGGTCTCTCCCATCAGCCAGTTGGATACCTTCTTCGGATTTGCTCCGAGAGCGATCGTCTCCTCGAAAAGGTCTGCCATCTTCTTTGTATTTGTAATGATATCTATATCATAGTCTGGGATATCATACTCTTCTTTATACCGGATCTTCTTCTCATCCCGGAATTCCGGCTGACGGCTTCGGATCTCCTCCATCCACTCGTCACTGATCTGTACCGGTACAAGGTCAGGATCAGGGAAATAACGGTAGTCCTGTGCATCCTCTTTGGAACGCATCGGATATGAATATTCCTTGGTATCATCCCATCTTCTGGTCTCCTGTACAACCTTTTCGCCTGCTTCAATCAGATCGATCTGACGTTCTCTCTCATTCTCGATCGCATGGGCGATAGCCTTGAATGAGTTCAGGTTCTTTGTCTCTGTTCTTGTTCCGAATTCTTCTGCTCCGACTTCACGAACAGACAGGTTGACATCGGCACGCATCGAACCTTCATTTAACTTACAGTCTGATGCTCCGAGATACTGGATGATCAGACGTAATTTCTCAAGATAAGCAATTACTTCTTCCGCAGAACGCATATCCGGCTCAGATACGATCTCGATCAGAGGCACACCGGAACGATTGAAATCGACCAGTGAACTGTCTGTATATGGATCATGTACCAGTTTACCTGCATCCTCTTCCATATGGATCTCATGGATCCTTACGAATTTCTTCTTGCCCTCTACTTCGATCTCTACCTTTCCGTTTCTGCAGATTGGGTAGTACAGCTGAGAGATCTGATAGTTCTGTGGGTTATCCGGATAGAAATAATTCTTACGGTCAAATTTACAGTTCTGTGTGATCGTACAGTTGGTTGCAAGACCGACAGCAACTGCTTTTTCTACTACCCCTTTATTCAGTACCGGAAGGGAACCCGGCATACCGGTACAGACCGGACATGTATGTGTATTCGGTGCGCCGCCAAATGCAGTCGAACATCCACAGAAAATCTTTGTCTTCGTGGCAAGCTCTACGTGAACCTCCAGACCGATGACTGTCTCATATGTTTTGCTCATTAGATAAGCCCCCTTTCTGCTTCCACGGTGCCAAGAGCATCCGGACGCTTATAAGTCTTTGTACATTCAAATGCATACGCTGCACGGATGATTGATTTCTCATCAAATGTCTGTCCGAGCAGCTGCATGCCGACCGGCATACCATCCTTATCCTGTCCGCATGGAAGGGAAATACCCGGCAGACCGGCAAGATTTACAGATACTGTATAAATATCTCCCAGATACATCTTGATTGGATCACTTAGAGATTCTCCCATCTTCAGTGCCGTCGTCGGTGCAACCGGTCCTAAGATCACATCGTATTTTGCAAATGCATCATCGAACGCTTTCTTGATGAGTGCCTTTGTCTTAAGAGCCTTTACATAGTATGCATCATAATAACCGGAGCTAAGAACGAAAGAACCAAGCATGATACGACGCTTTACCTCTGCACCAAAGCCCTCAGAACGGGTCTTCTTATACATATTGTGAAGGTCGCGGTACTCTGCGGTACGGTAACCATATTTCACACCATCGAAACGCTCTAAGTTTGAAGATGCCTCCGCAGATGCAATGATATAATACG
>ERZ859738.159-NODE-159-length-50393-cov-9.011304_pt1 | contig 50393 bp, 48 predicted proteins | sample MGYA00510122_ERZ859738 | MGnify/ENA primary metagenome ERZ859738 (study PRJEB30046, sample SAMN00715139) | human gut metagenome | study: EMG produced TPA metagenomics assembly of the A metagenome-wide association study of gut microbiota in type 2...
ACGGGGTCCATGAATGCCTGAGGCCACACTTACGGTGTGGACCTCACCGGAAAGCTGCGAGATTCGGCTTTCGCCTGTTATCAGTATAAAGCGGGCGCGGGAGATTGTCAAGGTAAGGCAACTATACTTCTTAGAACTTATACACTTGCTCCAGCGCGGCAAGCTTGAGGCAGCAGCAGAACACTGCCATCGCCTGCTCAAGCTCCTCGACCGGGGGCAGCGACGGAGCGACGCGGATGTTGCTGTCAAGAGGGTCGTGTCCATACGGATAGGTCGCGCCCGCGCTCGTCATCACAACGCCAGCCTCCTTGGCCAGCGCCAGCGTGCGCTTGGCAAGGCCAGGGGCCGTGTTTACGGAGACGAAATAGCCGCCCTTGGGCGTGTGCCAGCTTGCAATGCCGAGCGGCTTGATCTCACGCTCGAGCGTTTCGACGACCATGTCGAACTTCGGCTTTAAGATCTTGGCGTGCTCCTTCATCAGTGCGAGCGTATGCTCCTTGTTTTGCAGGAACTTCACATGGCGCAGCTGATTCATCTTGTCAAAGCTGATGGCCTGAATACCGATGAGCTTCGTCATGTAGTCCATATTGGCCTCGCTGCACGCAAAGCACGAAATGCCTGCGCCCGGCAGCGTCACCTTGCTCGTGGAGGCGAATTCAAAGACCATGTCGGCGTTGCCGTGCTTCTCGCATTCGCTCAGAATGTCGGGGAAGGGGACGAAATCGCTGTCGAACTCGTGGATGCAGTAGGCATTGTCCCACATGAGGAGGAAGTCCGGCGCGGCGGGCTTCATGGAAGCGATGCGGCGGATCGTCTCGTCGGAATAAATGATGCCGTCGGGGTTTGAATACTTCGGCACGTTCCACATACCCTTGACACTTGGATCCTTGATGAGATTCTCGACGATGTCCATGTCGGGGCCGTTTTCAGTCATGGGAATGGTGATGAGCTCAAAGCCGAAGCTTTCGGTGATCTTGAAGTGGCGGTCATAGCCCGGGGCGGGGCAGAGCCACTTGATGCTCTCTTCTTTGCACCAGGGCTTTTCGCTGTGCAAAAGGCCGTGGGTGTAGGCCTTGGAAACGGTGTCGTACATGAGCTGAAGGCTTGCGTTGCCGCCCACGAAGACCTGCGAGTCCTTGCAGCCGAGAAGTTCTGCAAAGAGCGCGCGTGCGCTTGCAAGGCCCTTGAGCTCGCCGTAGTTGCGCGCGTCCACGCCGCTAACGATGCAGTCGGCGGGATCGGTCAGCACGGTCAAAAGATCGCTGACGAGATCGAGCTGCTTTTTGCTCGGCTTGCCGCGCGCCATATTGAGCTTGAGCCCCTTGGCCTTCCAGCTCTCATATTCGGCGGACACCTTGTCGTACTCGCTCTTGCGATGGCTGGTCGCTATTTCAATGCATTGCATTGTAGTCCTCCTCCTTGCTGGCTTTATTGCACTTATAGGACACAAGAGATTTCTGCCTACTGATAGGATCGGCCTGCTCATAGCCAAATGCAACCGCAATTACTGGCTGAAAGTTATCCGGCAGGGCAAAACGGTCAAGAAGAGCTTCCTCTTTGCGCAGGGCGCGAACAGGCATAGCAAGAAGCACACTTCCAAGTCCCAATGCTGTGGCAGCCAAAGTGACATTCTCTGCGGCACATCCTGCATTCAAATATGGATTTTCGGGAGGATCAGAAGCATCTGGTCTCACAGAAATCAGCAAAACGGCCGGTGCATGATACAAGGGGTGCGACTTGATTGCTCCTACATAACACGCCGCAGCGTGATCCCATGCCTCGAGAAGTTCAAGATCGGAAATAAGTGAAATGTGGATGTGATCCCGCTTGTTGCAAGCAACCGGCGCTACTTGCGCAGAATGCAATAAGATTTCAATTTTTGCAGCTTCGGGTAGCTTCGATCTGTTGTACCTTCGGCAGGAGTAACGCTGATTGATTGCTTCCAGTGTTTCCATAGCCACAGTCCTTATCTGGTGTATTCCTGCTTAATAAAAGCATATAGCTCGTCCATATATTGAGAGAGACTGCTGATTTTAACATATTCGCATTCTGTGTGGAAGGCGACTCCATGCGGACCAAATAGCACAGTTGGGATACGCAACTCGTTGTAGAGAATGTTACCGTCGCTTACGCTCTGATTGATTCGAAGCTCCGGCGCGTGCCCAAATTGCTTTCGAAGCAGTGATGTCAGACGCTGTACATCCGACTGCTCAGGCGAAAGTTGATAAGCAGGATAGCTGGGGATCTCGCGACAGATCGTCAAGTTTCCGACGCAAACTCTTTCTGCATAGATACGCTGGAGATCGTCAATAAAACTGTCGATGCTTTCCGTTGGAAACAACTGTTTATTCATCAGGGCACTGCATTTAGATGGAATGGTCAGGCTATAGCCCGCATAGTCGCTTTCAATTTCCAGACAGCAGTAGGAAGCACACACACCATTGGCATATAATGGCATATATTTTTCTTGAACCGCTGTAAGAAAGCGAGCCATGCAGTCGATCGCATTGATACCTTTTTCCGGCGTGGACGCATGGCCATCTTTTCCTTGGATGTGCAGGGAAAGAAGGGCCTTTCCGGTTGCACCGATTACAATGTTGTCGAAATGCGGCTCACCCATGAGGAAGAAATTCTTATTTCTCAGAGCGTTCTGCTGCTGCATTAGTTTCACATAAGCATGTGCTCCAATGGAGTGACGCTCTTCGTCGGAAAGGCCAACAAATTCGATGTCGGCATCAAATGAGGCGTTTTCTTCTTTGAAACGCCTGAGCACGGTGAGCTGCGCGGCAAGACCGCCTTTCATATCAGCCGCACCAAGCCCGTGAAGCTCATCTCCGCGTGTGCAGAGTTGATAAGGATTGGTCTCCCAACGGGGGGTGGGCGGCACCGTGTCGATGTGTCCGCCGAGAATCAGCTTTTTTCCGTGCGTACTACTATTCCAACGGCCGATGACATTGTAGCTTTTTCCATCTACATGCTGAAGCTGCGTCTCCATCGACAGCTCTTCGCGCAGATAATTTGCAAGAAACTCCGCAAAAGCTTGTTCATTCTGCGATTCGCTGGGGATTGCAACCATCTGCTGTAAAAGGGCAATGCAGTTATCTGCTTTCATTTTTGATTTCTCCTGTATGCGGCAACTGAGCGACGGCTCGGCTTCAAGGTGAGTCGAGCTGCGAGTTCCGCGCACCCCAATGCGACAAAAGCCGGGTCAATAACCTTAACGCCGCACTCCTTTTCCACTTCTTCTCCATACTGTGCAAGCCCCAGACAACCCAACACCACTGTGTCTATTCCGTCCTCAGCAACTGCTTCTGCACAGACCTTTTTCAAATAGATACAAGTCGCATCCGGATCGTCCCGTAGTTCTGCGACCGGTATATTCAGTGCCCGGACAGAACTCAGTTTTTTTTGTGTGATCGGGTTTTGCATTAATCTTCGGTATGTCCTCGAAACATTACCCTCCACGGTCGTGATAACGCAGAACTTATTTGATAATATGTCTGCCGCGGCGAGCGCACACTCTCCGGGACCAATCACAGGAATATCAACATTCTCGCGAAGCGCTGTTATGGCAAGGTCACTAAAGCAGTAAACGACAAAAGCGTCATAACCTTCTCTTTCCGCGCGGATGGCCTCCTGCAGGAGCAGCGGACCGGCGAAGACCTCATCGGTTACAGACTCGATGGACACTGGACCGCTTTGGATACAATCGACCGAGATCTCCGTTTCGGTCGAGACAGCCCGGGAGAGCATTGTCTCCCGGGCATTAAGTGTTTTTCGATCCATTCCGCTGTTTGGGATCAAAACCTTAATTCTCATCTGTCTTTTACTGACCTTTCTTGCTGATGTCCCTATAAACTGTCAAGGACTGACAGTGAGGATCTCCTTCGAGAATGTTCTTAACAGGACAGAATTTTACGTTGGAGCTATATCCTTCTCGGATGGCAATGTCAATCAGGCAATAAATATGTCCGACTTCAGCCCAGTTTTTTTCAAGCCAGACGGTTGCAAATGTACAACTGTCCGTTACATTCATTTTCATATCATTCTCATAGCTGCGATGCAGATCCCAACCTTCCGCGATGGGGATATCGTAAAACTTGTCCAGATTTTCTAACGTCAGCGGCAACCCAGCGTCCAAAACATTTTTTGCAATGTTCCTGCCGCGTTCATGACCGAACTCAATGATCGCTCGCTTGAAAGATTCTTTAGCCTCGTCACCAAAGTCTTCGATAACTGCTTTGGTCAGATGATAATACATGTTCGCCATAAGAACGGACATATTACGAACTGCCTCACCGATCGTTTTTACCTGTGCCATAGTGGATCCTCCTTATAATCAATATAGTATAAAGGTATTGGTAAGTGCTGCCATCAGACGATGTGGAGAAGCTTGCAGAGATTATATACCGTCACAGCCAGAAGACCTGCACAGCAAAGGCTGAGGAGTATATTGTTGATCTTGCTGGACTTGAATTCACCCATTTCCTTGCGATTAACGATCATAATAATCAGAATTGCCAGAAGAGGGGCGTTAATGACGGCGCAGATGTTTGCAATCAGCAGAACCTGCGTGGGGGAGCTAGAGCCAAAGATGAAGGCGGTCAGGGCTCCGAGAGCAAGAATGATAACGGAAAGCCACTGAACATCCTTATCCTCCATTTTTGCTTCACGTCCAAATCCCGCAAGAAGCAGCGTCGCACCCATCTGTGCACTGACAAGCAGAGAAGATGCGGATGCCGCCAACAGACAGATGCCCAGTAAATACGGGGCAGCAGCACCGACAATGGTCTTGAAGAGCATTGTCAGGTCGTTGACTTCAGAAACAGTGATCCCCTGCGGATAGAGAATCTTGGCTGAGGTCAGCAAGACAAGAAGAACGATTAGGGCAATGGAACCGGCACCGAGGATAACATCCCACATCAGAGTGCCGTTCTTAATATCTTCAGTATCCCATTTTTTCTCCTTGCTTAGATGTGTACCATAGACAACGCCGGAGATTGCTGCGCAGGAGCCGATGAATGCAAGGGTGGTGAACAGCGCGTTTTTGTCAGGCAGACTGGGAACCAAACCCTTGGCAACTCCACTCAGAGACGGACCACCGGCAGCAATCAAAGCAATCAGAAAACCAGCAACCATCAGAAAAACACATATTTTCATGCCCTTTTCCACGCGGTTGTAAATGCTCCTTCCGAAGATGAACAAAAGACAAACAAGCGACATAATGACACCGCCAATCTTCCAGTCAAGCCCAAAGAGCAGATTGATAGAAATTCCGCTGCCGGAGAAGTTGCCAACCTCGTACGCAACGCAGCCAAACGCACAAACGAAACCCGCGATAGCGCACAACGCCTTGCCATAAAATTTGTTGATGCAGTCGAGAATCGGCATTCCCAGAACAACTTGGGCAGTATATGCCGAACGCATGTAAATACCGCGCATGAATAGTGCCAGAATGACCATCCAGATCATACCGTATTCATAGCGCGCACCGAGGATTGCTGAGGTGGTTACCGTACCGGTACCAACAGCAGCTGCTGCCATGATAATGCCAGGGCCTGTTTTCGCCAGAATGTCTTTTGCTGTCAACTTGCTTTTCTTGGTCTCGTTTTCCATGGTATCTCCTCCTAAAAATATTTTATCTCTTGGATGTCTTCATGTAAAGTGTTGCAAACTGGCTGATGATATACAATGCGTCATTGATGCGGTTCTTGTTTTTTACAAGCTGTGTCTTGATAAGCCCATACTCCAGAGAAGCGGGATCCAACTTGACCAAGCGCTCAAAGTCCGCAAACAGCGGGATGGGATAAGAGAGACTTGTGTAACCATAACTGTCCTGTGAATACTTGTCTGCGCATGTCATGGTTACATTGGTAATCTGGCGGGCAACCATCTTGACGAACTCGTTATAAAGCTTGGCCTGCTCGTTCGAGAGTCCTTCTTTCATTGCCTGAATCTCATTTACTTGATGTTCAACGGTTTTCAGGTTATCCTGCAAATCGGTGAAATCCATGTGATCGCCAAATTTATCGGCAACCTTTTGGACATTTGCACGGAAGACGGAGATCTTGTCACTAAAATTATATGGCAGAAGCTTTGCTGTCGCCAGATCATAAAGGACCTTGAGCGTTGCTCTGGTGTCCTCCTCCAACGCCACTGGGTCGCATTTGTCTTCCCCATCCTCGATGGTATGATTCCACCAACCGAGTGTTGCACCATGTGCGTGCTCCATATATTCTTTTGTGAAGGATTTTCTCTGTGTAATAGAGGAAACGCCGATGCCCATAAAACTCTGATCGCCGATTTTCTTGAGTGCCATGGCGCGCAGCTCCAGCTCGGGGAGAACTTCGTTGATGTTCTTCTTGGCAAAGCCCAGCAATTCTTCCGATGCCTTGATCTCGTAAAGCTCTGTTTCCTTTACACCGGTGGAGTCAATGTGCATGTAGCAGACACAATGCTTGTTGAGGTTATCCCAATTGTTGTCAACAAACCATGTGGAGCCGGCAGCTTCTGCAACCTCGTGGCCGTCCCAGAAAACAAAATACACATCGCGATCGAGTTCCTGACGGTGTTTGCTGAGGATTCGGCAAATCTCCAACGTGGTCGCATTACCGGTCGCATTGCAGGTCACGCCGGGTTTCCAGGCGTCCAAGTGGGAGCAGACCAGCAGAAATTCATCACTGCTGCCATTGCCGTGCAGAATTGCTGTGGGTTGGTGGACGATGCTCCAGGTGCGATCGGCGATGGCAGTAACCTTTACCTCAACTTTTCGCCCCTCCAGGCAGAGCTGCTTGAGTTTAAGACCAGCACCTCTCGTTACACCAACACCAACAATTTCGGGAATGCAATGAAAATTCGCCTCGGTTGGATTTCCCCACACACCTTTAAGCCCGCGGCGGCAAATAACCTCTTCATCGTTGCCCCAGTTCATGCACATGATACCGGCAGCACCCATTTCATAGGCGATACGGGCCTTTTCCGGTACAGGAGGTGCGTAGGATACCTCAACAAGCACCATCTTACCCGTTACATCGATATCCTTGTAGGCGGCATAGTCGCCGTTGCCAACATAGATCAGTTCGAAAATTTCACCCTCCGGTTTGGTTGCACGAATATGGGCGCAGGGCAGACTGTCAATTTCCATTTCCGGTTCTAAAACGGTGACCTTGGAATACATGGGATCGCTGTTATAGGTGTAAAATTCTTTGTTTTCAACCTCCAGACCGTACTGCTTTAACCGTTCCGTTACGTATCGGGACGCCGCTGCTTCGCATGGACTGCCTGCGAGCCGGTACGGGAAATGCTCTGTCATGTAATGGATAGTTGACAGCATTTCATTTCTGCTTACCTCTTCAATCACGGGAATCACTCCTTAACATGAATTTTCTTGGTCTCTTGCTCACTTGGTCACCCAATATAAGATAAGTATAAACAAAAAACGGCAAAAGTCAAGAGAAACTTTTGTCGTTTTTGCCTGTGGCCTTATTGAAGGATGTCAAGTGTATGTTGAATGTGGTCGTACATCGCTTGCTGAGCAGCGCTGCTGTCCCGCTTGTGCAGTGCATCAATGATCCGCCGGTGATCGGCTTTTTCCTCTTCGACCTGATGCATATCCATTACATTATGAGAAGTTGTGTGCATCATTTCGAGAATTGTTGATAATACGATGTTCAGCGTCTGTTCCATAAAAACGCTGCCAGTTTTTTTGGCATAGAGCTGGTGCAGCTCGAATTCGCCTGTGGTTGTGTTTGTTTCGGCAAAACGGAGAAGCATCGTCTGATACGCTGTTTCGATCTCATCAAGATCTGAATCTGTTGCGTTGCGAACAATCAAATCCATCGCTTTTGTTTCAAGCGCCTGACGAACCTCGTAGGCTTCATAGAGAGAGTAGCGTTCTAAGTTTTTGGACATTTCCTCCTGCTTATCTTCTCCCAATTGGCTGATTGGAATCTCTCGCAGAAAACGACCTTTTCCCTGTTGGGAGGTAATGATTCCCCGCTGTTCCAAGATATGAAAGGCCTCTCGCAGCACATTGCGGCTTACCCCAAGCTGCTCCATTAATTCGCGCTCTGCAGGCATTTGATCCCCTGGCTTAAGATTACTTGTATCTATGATCTGATATAAAGCGTTTACAACTTCCTGGTATAGCAATGGCCGCTTTGCTCGAAGGTCTGCTCTCATGGTTGACGTTTCCTCTCAATATTACTGATATGATTGGTATCCTCTGGTATTTTACACTCTGTTTTAAATAAACACAATGCCAATTTTATAAGAGCAGCATGAAATGTTGGGTAATTACAGAGTTCGCATTTACACTGTATGTTGGCACAGCTGACTTTGGCTTGATTGGTCCACTGCTGAACGGAGGACTATCTGAAATCATCGGCATAGTGGTCTTTATTATGACGGTGATTTCACAGCTTTTTTCAAAAAGTTAGGCGAGAGAATGTTCTTTGATTACAGCGGTGCGTTTTTGGAATGAAAAGCCTGACTGCGGCAGCTTCAATTTGCCACTTCATTTTTTGCAAAAACCGTGGTATACTGTTTATGAGGTGAGGGATGTGCAGTTTCGACCGTTTGTTTACGATGCAATGAATCGGCAAGTGCCGGTGGCTATTGAGCCGATGACACCGCAGGATGCCGCATTGACAGACCGGGAACCGTTGTGGCAGACCTCTTGGGCAAGCGAATACTTAGCTGACGAAAACTATGAAAAATACGCAGCCAGAGTTGGAGATGAGTTGATTGCTCTGGCGGCGTATGAGATTCTTCCGACTGCGCTGGTCGTGCATATCGTGTATATGGAGGCACAGCCGGAGTCAAATCCTACACTTGACGGCGGAAACCCCAAATACAGAGGGATTGGAAGGCTGCTGATTGCCTATGGCATTAAGCTGTCCATCGACAGCGGTTTGACCGGAGATGTGGTGCTTGAAGCGAAGACAACGAGCTTGGCAAAGCACTATGAAGAAGACTTCGGAGCCGTTTTGCTCCCAACTTTCCAGGCTTCTGCACCAAGGTATTTGATTGCGGACGAAGCCGCCAAACGGATTTTCTTTACCTATCTGAATTGATTTTCTGCGAGGAGGTGCTTTGCATGGATATGAATAAAATCAGACCGGCGTCTGATGCGGCGTGGTATTGCCGCAAGGATGCAGAGGAAGAACGTTTTTATGAGATATTCTTTCAACTGTGCCGCAAATACAGTGTGCGTTGGGCAAGCGCCACACCGAAGGAGAAAAGCTTTATTGAAGAAGTGACTCGCGTCACCTATGAGCGGGACAGGGCGCAGCGGCTTGGTTTGCCGCTGTCGGAGGTGCGCCCCTCGTTCGCGTCCTGAAAGTTGTTTGACCCACACCGTGACCCACACGGGGAAATGAGCGGACGGAAACAATGGAACAAACAGGCTGCGACCTCATCTTTTTGGACAAAAAACCGCCGCAAAGCCTTGTACAGCAAGGGCTGGAAGGCTCTACGGCAGTTGGTAAGGATGAGGTCGGCAGTTCGAATCTGCCCAGCAGCTCCATTGAAAGTCTTGAAACCGCAATGGTTTCGAGGCTTTTTCTTTTTTTGAGGTAGCTCTCAAATACCCCGATTTATGGGTTCTGCTAAACATCCTGCTAAAGGTCGTGCTAAACGAAAAAATGTTTGCAAGGAGTGTCATCTTACGCAGAGACCTTCAATAGCTGCATAAGTTTCGCTGCGAGGTCAGGATTATCCTGAATTAGTTTCAAAATTTCGGCTGGGTCAATAGTTGCTGCTGTCTCACTCTTTTTTTCAAGTGATGGATAAAAACTTGATTCAACCATTGAGGCAAGCTGCTGTTTTTCGGCTTCAAGTGTTTCATTGTAATGATGCATGAGCACTTCAGGGGATTGTCCAGCATTAGCAGCGACAAGTTGATAATTGTTTTTCGTCAATCTGATTTTGTGCATCTGCCCTGACTTGCGTAGGCCCTGAAGATCAATTTGATCTGTGATATTCATTGTACTCTGCCATTCCTTAAAGGACTTGCAGAGATTATTTGGATCAACAGGGCGTCCATCAGACTGACAGATCAGAAAACCGTTGTCCTGATATTCTGGACCAAGGAGATCTTTCGCTTTGTTGATTTCCGCAATGCGCTCTTTGATTTCTTGAACCAATGGACGAGTTAGGTACTGTTTTCTCAAACTGCCCTCCGTCTTCGGCGTTTTTAAGACAAGGCGGCTTTTAGCGTTAGAAAACTGCTTTGGAAAAACTTTAGCTATTTTTTCTTTGGAAAGAGTTTTGAGAGACTCGTCAGAGACGCGCTCGAGAATCTGGGAGATCCACATGCTGCCTTCATTAAGGTTGATTGAGTTAATATCGATTGCAACAATTTCCCCCGCTCTGAGTGAACAAATAAAAGCGAGATGTACCGAGAGATGGAGAATGGGATCATCCTGAATTTGGTCGAGAATTTTTGAGATGTGCTCAGAAGACCAGGCTTTGCGCTTCTTGTAGTGCTCAGACGGACCTTTGGTGTTGGGAATTTCCGAGATATAGTTCCATCGTTTTGCTGTTTCAAAGCCAAGAGTAAGAATGTTATAGCACTTTTTTACGGTTCCAGAGCTCAGAGTCGGAATCTCCGAAACGCGTTTGCCATAACTTTTGCTTCCACGGCATGGCTTTTGAAAAAGATAGTCAATGAATCCGTCAATAGCGCTGCTCGTAATAGAGCTCATGATCCAATCACCGAAATAAGGGTATATGTGAGTTTCCAGATTTTGACGATAGCTGTCGTAGGTCTTGGGTGAGAGGTTCCGTTTCCTTGCATAGATCGGCAAAAAGCGCTCCATGAAGTCTCGGTAGGTCTTGCTCATATTGTCTTCAGTTTCGATGGACGGAGGCTCGACAACAACTGCTGCATTTTCTGCGGCGATTTTTTGAGCTGTTTTCTCAATGGCCTTTTTGCGGCGATACTCAGCAGCCTCATGAGTAATATCAGATGCCCTATTTTGAGCTTGGAGATAGTCGATGTAGGCTTTGCGCTGTATCGCCTCCAACTCCGAGGAATAGGATTCCCATTGCTGTTTACGTTTTCCGTCAATCGTCTTATAGGTGTAGACGATGTTGTGAGATGTTCCGCGAATAGTATATGTTGCCATAACGGTTCCTTTCTTGTTCGATGCTCTATGGCTGATCCAACGCATTGAACCAAGAATCAAAAGACTCTTTATGAATGCGCAGGCATCGCTTCCCAAGCCGAATGACCTTAAAATCAGTTGTGCGCTCGCAGAGGTAATAGGTCTTGCGGAGACTGATCCCAAGGATTCGAGAGACCTGTTCGACGGTGTAGGTACGTTGAACATTGTTGCTGCAAATTTGGTCAGACAAGGTAATACCTCCTATTGCAGCTTGGAAACCGTTATAGAATGCAGTAGTGCCTCCTTTCCTAATGGTTTAGCAGGGTAGGCACATTATACACTCCGCAATAGCAGTTGCCAAGCATAAAATTCTGTAAGGACTGCGATTTTGCGTCCGGACCATTTCCTGCGCCCTCGCTTCAGGCCGCGTATTTGCAGGCTGCCGCTGTGCGGCACTTCCCCGGCAGGTACGCAAACGCATACTGTCAGCCGATCCTGTATAACTCCCGGACGACTCTATGTGACCGCGCTATTCTATGCGGTGTTTTCAAGGTTCAAGGCACATCTATTTGCCGTTCACAGAATAAATACGGAGAATCATAGACAAATTTTGCAAGTTACAGAAAAAGTTAATAGATAAGCCCCCGTAAAACGACTACGTTTTACGAGGGCTTAATATTTGTCCAATAAAATTCTATCACTGCAAAGAAAAAATATCAGCTATCCTGTCCAAAAATACACCTCGCTGTCGTATTTAAGAGAATGAAGGGAGGTGAGATTAGTGAAAAAGCGTTTCTTTTGCATGTCTCTTATTCTGGTGATGCTTCTTTCTGTTTCGGCACATGCGATCCAAATCCGCAGCATTACCTCGGTGCCCCACCTGAGCTTCGATGGGAATAACGCCTCATGTGTAATTCAGATTGTCGGCGATAAGATGACAGATGAGATTTCGGCGACGATGGAACTCCGGTGTGGCAGCGATTTGATCGCAAGCTGGAACGGAAGCGGATCTGGCATTTTGAAGATGACAAAAAGTGCGGCAGTCAAAAAGGGAAAAACCTATACCATGGTTGTCAATTTTTCCGTGAATGGAATAGAGCGATCCCTGGTTACTATCAGTGCCACAAATGGCTAAAAGATGAATAGTAAAGGGGCTCCAGTTAACGCCTGATAACTTAATATATTTCAATGCCTTACCGAATATTACAGGAAGCGCTAATACCCTCCTTTATACTACCGCCAGTATTAACCAGTCAATTCTCAACGATATTCAGTCGTGCAATGGCAGAGTGATGGTTTTGAACACTATCAGCTATATTGATAACGCCGCGCACCCCGCTGTGATGGGATGGCCCACTACCAGCATTCCGGTCCCCTACAACGCTACTGAAATTGTTTCTCGAGTCAATTAATGGAAAGAAGATGGATTGTATTATGAAAAAAATCAAAAGAGCATATATACTGCTGTTTGTATGCGTCATGACAGTTTGCTTTTCTGGATGTCAAAATCAGTCTGATGTCTCCTCTGAAGATGTAGAAAACTCATTGTTCATGGAATGGTGTAGCCGGTTTCGTGCTTCGAATGAGCCCTTAATTCTGATTACTTTCCCTGATGGGACGTCAACCTCACTTGTAGGTGAGAACGCTGTTACTGCGGCATCGGATATGGAGAAGGCGCTTACGGCGCTTACTGCGGATGATTTTTCTGTTCTGCAAGATTGTTCTGCATCCACAGATGCTCCTTACATTATCGTCTCCGACAATTTAACCGAATACAAGTTTTCACCTACCGATAATGGCGTTATTGTAACAGGAACCCCTGATACACGGGAGGATTTTTTGAGTGAGGATGAATTATTGGTTATAAACGACACTGACTTCGCTAAAGTGGTAGATGGCCTCTTGAGCGATGAATAGTGTCATATATTAGCCGTAAAGACTATGGCTTCGGCTGCTTTTGTGATTGGGCTAATACATACCTGATAAACCCTTGCCATTCTGGAAAAATGGAATGGCAAGGGTTTACTTCTGAAAAGCTTAATCAACCTTATTTCCGGTGCTGACAGGCACTACAATTACTGGACACCTTTTTCCCGCTTTGTTATAATACCAACATAACAGGTAGGGAGCCAAGACTATGCTGATTTATCTTCAAACGATCGAGACAGAAGAAGACAAGAGCAAATTCGAAGACATATACCGGGAATACCGTGGGCTTATGTACTATGTCGCCTATAAGCGTTTGCACCATGAACAGGATGCGGAGGACGCAGTACATTACGCTTTTATGAAAATAGCTGAAAATATCAAAATAATTGATCCGGTGAGTCCAAAAACAAAGCAGCTCGTCGTAACTATAGTTGACAACAGAGTGACTGATATGCTGCGAATGAATGGCCGCCATCCCACTGCGGAATATAACGATGAAATTCTTAATCACCTGAGTGCAGAACTTCATACAGGTGATTTGCTAACAGAGGCTATTCTTAAGTTGCCGGAGCAGCAACGTCATGTTATCTGGTTGAAATATTATCATGGCTACAATTTGCGTGAAATTTCAAAGATGTTGGGAATTACGTTATCTTGGGCGCAGAAAATTGATCAGAGAGCGAAAAAGCATCTCGAGATACTGTACAAAGAAGGAGGCGGCGAATTTTGATCACTGATGAGCGGCTACGCGCTGCTGCTGAAAAATCCAGCGACTTATATCTGTGTTGTATGGAAGAAGGTTACGATGCGATTCCGCCTCATGAGTTTTCTGAACCGTTTGAAAGAAAAATCAGAAAGCTGAAAAAGCGCGCAGATCATCCTTATTTCTATAAAATGATGCACAAAGTTGCCGTTATTATACTTGCAGTTCTCATTGGCGGAAGTGCTTGGCTGGCCGTCGATACAGAGGCTAGAGCATCTTTTTTTGGATGGGTCAAAGAGGTGTACGAAGAGTTGTTTATATATCATTTTGAGGATGGGCGTACCAGCAATGAAGGAAAGAATAACTACTATTTAACTTGGATCCCCGAAGGATATACACAGATATTAGAAGATAGTGTAGGAAATACTTCGTCGGTCATTTATATGAATGACGAGGGTGAGATACTGAAATTCTATTATGCAAGTCCGCCAGATGAGACATTCTGGCAAATCGAGTCAACAAATACTGCCGTTGAAAAGGTAACCGTAGATGGCTGCACTGCCGACATTTTGATCAGCGATGACGCTGCTATCGGTAACACAATCGTATGGATGACTGCTGACAACGCTGGATTTTTCATATCCGGGTTCTTCACTGCCGAAGATCTGGTTAGGTTAGCAGAAAGTGTTTGCGAAGAATAAATAGCCGTTGTGTCCAAAAACTCCCTCCCTTGTCGTATTTAGTTTTACGAGAAGGGAGGGCTGTTTTAGTAGAAAATACAGAGGTATAATTTTCAATGTATCCGAAGTAGATTAAGCTATGTTCAACAACAAAAGAAAGCGAGGTTAATTAAATGAAACGTAAAATGGTGTCGTTTATTCTCTGCATCGCAATGTGCATGGCTCTCGCCATTCCTGCATTTGCTGTCGAATTAAGCCCATATGCTACTGATGAAGTGGGCAATTTTTCACAGATGATTGAGTTTACTTTCTCGGATAATGTAGAAGGTAGATTTAGATATTCTTATAACGATACTGCTGGAAATGTGGTCGATGGTATTGTAATAAAAGAAATCTCGACAGATGGGACGACAAAGCTGAACTTTGTAGAAGGCGATAAATCTGATAAGGTTGAAATTGATTCCATTAGAGACGTAATCTTAAACGGTAATTGCATTAAGGTGACAACGCAGGAATCATCAAAGCTAAGTACGGAATATGATATTGCTCCTTTTGCACATACCGTAAAATATCTTGACGGTCCGCCGGACGGGACAGTTGCAACTGATTATAGCAAACTAATTGGTACTCAAAAGAAAGACATTACATTTATGCAGGATTTGCTCGATATGACCTCCGGTGCATTTGTAACGGTCGTAATCGCTGCACTCGGATTTAATCCTCTTGGAGCTTTTGCGGCAGGAGTACTTTTAGGAAAGATTTGCAATATTGGTGGGACGGTGCACCCAGACGGTATCCACGCTATTTCTGTAAGAGTCCTTTCGTATCAGCGCCCCAGCGGTCCGGGGGTTATCGGGTACGGGACGGTAACAAAGTTGTACACAAAATGGTATGCAAGCGCCAATCAGCAGAACTATATTGAAGACGCTGATACGGTTGTGTATCGCTGTATGAATGGATAATAACATGGAAAAATTACCCAAGAATATCATACAGTATGTGATAAGCTTTGCACTATTTTTGGCCGTTATGATTTTGCTTCCAGTCAAGGCATATCCAAAGCACTGGAGCGATTTGCTTTTTATTGCTTTTGGATTTGCATTTTTCGCGCTCCGAGCGGTCGAGGAAAAGAAAAAATCTGCATGGTTTGATTTGTGCTGTGTGGGGGTACTTCTCTTAGAGAGTGTTCTTTTGCTGTTGATAGGTTGGCAGCTAAGTTGACCCTTCCGGAGTGTCACCTGATAGCGAACTTACTATCAGGTGACACTCCTTTTTAGCAGCGTGAGAGTGTATCTATGCTGATATATGCATAGCATTTGATGTTACTGCTGCTCGATGCCACAATAGCTAACAAAACCTATTTGAGACACAATATGAAGGATAAATAGTGTTGACTTGTCATATATATTGTGCTACACTATGCCTGTAAATGAGTTTTGCGCAATTTCCCCTTGGGCATAGGTCAATGATCTGTGTGTGGAGTGATCCACCTGCGCACGTTGTTAGGTTTGTACGTTTTTGTCAGTAGTATTGCTGTGCCATGAGAGCCGGCTGCTGCTGGCTTTTTTGTTTTACGGGGTACTGCCCCATACTGCGGGAATGACGAGGGTTTGCTGTCAGGCAAACATACTGGATTTTACCAGAATCGTTGTTCCCGCTTTTTTTGCGCCCAAACGCCGAAAGGCTTTGAGGATATATCATCAAGAAAGGTGGAAACAAGAAATGAAATTCAGACGAAAATGGAAACCCGGAGGGCATCCGCGGTGCTCGCCTCAGCCGTACCACAGGTACAGAAAAAAACGGCTTTTGAATAAGCCGTGCATCGGATATGAAGCCGAGGAGGAATGTATCTATGGAAAACGCAGCGTGTTACGCTCCGCAAATTCTCGTCGGTACAGAAGGTCTGCCGCGTGAACAATGGCTGGAATACCGGCGCAAGGGCATTGGCGGAAGTGACGCCGCTGCCGTTCTCGGAATTTCACCATTCCGTACCGGGCGGGATCTCTACTATGACAAGCTGAATATCGTCACAGCGGATGATGCCGAAAACTGGGTCCAGTTGGAAGTTGGAACCCTGCTGGAGCCACTGGTTGCCAAGATCTTCGCCCATAAGACGGGCTATAAGATCTACCGCCGGCCATTCATGTTCCAGCACCCGCTGTATCCCTGGATGCTGGCGGATCTGGATTATATGGTGGAACTGCCGGACGGCACGACAGCCATCCTTGAAATCAAGACCACGAACTATAATGCCAAGGATAACTGGTGGTACAACGGCGAGGAAATCGTTCCTATCTACTACGAATCGCAGGGGCGGCACTACATGGCGGTCATGAACATTGACCGTGTCTACTTCTGCTGCCTTTACGGAAATTCGGAAGACGAGGCGATGATCCGTCGCATTGACCGTGACATGGCCTATGAAGAGGAACTGATCGCTTTGGAACGGGACTTCTGGGAGAATCATGTTCTCACAAAAACGCCGCCTCCCTATGTGGAAGCGGATGGGGACCTGATCCTCGAAAGCCTGCGGCGAAAGCTGGGGCCTGCGGACAAGGACGCGCCTCCCGTACTGCTGGGACAGACGCAGTTTGGGCAGCTGTCCATGCTTCTTTCCCTGCAAGAGCAGAAAAAGACGCTGTCGGCTGATGTGAGCAAGCTGGAAAAGGACATTAAACGGCTGAAGGGTATGCTCATCGAGAAAATGGGCACAAGCTGCACCGCCGTGTATAACGGTTCTGCGGAGAGCTACACCATAACCTACAATCCGGTACGCTCCGCAGGCATATCGAAGGACGCCTTAGAGCGTTTGAAGGACGAACACCCTGATATTTACGATCAGTATGTCACGGTGTCTGAATGGCGAAGATTCCATGTGAAAAAAGCTGCCTTGCAGGCAGCGTGAAAAGAAACGGAGGTGATGTGCTGTGAGCATTGTTGCAGCACTGGACAAGGTACTGTTTTTCAATGCGTCCAGCAAATATTCTGTCCTTCGGATGAAGACGGAGGACAGCAGCGTACCGGCAGAAGCCCGGAGTCCCTATCGCTATCACGACCACCTGATCCGCTTTACCGCCGTCGGCATCGAATTGCCGCAGACGGATACGGTGAAGATCGAGATGGATGGAGAGTGGAAGGACGGAAAATACGGGCTCCAGCTTCAGGTCGATCATTGGCAGGAAATCGTGCCGCCCACATTGGAGGGCGTCCGCAATTATCTTGCCTCCGGTCTGCTGAAGGGCATCGGAGAAAAGACCGCCGACGTGATCATCGAAAAGTTTGGTGTCAATGCTCTGGAGATTCTGGAACATCAGCCAGACCGGCTTCTTGAGATTCGCGGCATTACAAAGGAACGGCTTGCGGAGATCAAGGACGCTTAATGACCGTCTTCCCCAACAGCCGATTCAACTCGTCGGCGTTGTAGATATCCTGATTTCGCTGCCCCACGCCAAAGACGGTGATCTTTTCCGGCAGATGGGAGTTTGCAAACAGGCGGTAGCCCTTTTTATAAGCGGGGATCGGCATTGCGTAGTAGGGATTTTCCTTGTGCTCCATATCCGCAGACCGTTTATCGTAGCTGTAAAGCGTCCGGCACCACGAGATCATGTTGATGGAATTGTTGTAGAGCAGCTCCAGCTGCGGAGCAAATTCGGAGATATCCCCGGACACGGAACCAGCCCAAAGTGGTTTTCCATCACATAGCGCAGATTTTCCACCGTGACCTGGTACTCCTCCGAGATACAGCCCTCGCATACGATCTGCCGATAGCCCAGCGCACGGCTGCATCGCTTATCCCATGAGTTGACATCACCGCCGCAGACAGGGCAGGCGATGTCCGGATACCACGCCAGTTTCCCGGCGTCTGAATAGGTGGGTTTCATATCGTCCTCCTGAAAATGAAAAAGGACGCACAGACTTTTTACAAGTCTGTACGTCCTTCGCAATATGCTGCCATGTGGCAGCGATTCTTTTTTTACGGGTCAGGTGACCCAAATGTTTGAAAGGATTGCTTTCCTTCCAAACGAGGCTGAGTTCTCAAAGCAAGGAGCCCTGTGCTATGGCACGATCCATGTCGGATAGAACCTGCTCCGCCGTCAGATAGTGCACACCGCGCTTCCGGTCATTCCGAGCCGCCAGCAATTTGGCGGAAAGGGTCTGTTCGGGAGGCAGAGCGCGTAGTTCCTGTGCGGGCAGGATCGCATTTTCTTCTTTCACCATGCCACCATATCCTCGATCCACTTTTTGAAGTGCGGACATTGCGCCATGATCGCACCGAGCCCCATCGCCTCAGAAAGCTGTGTCCCGTTCTTTACCTTCGCATAGCCGGGAATCAATGCCTCCAATCTCTTCGAAGGGGCAGTCTCCGGAGAATTATTGATATGCTCCGGTGTCTCAAAATCGTTTCGGATCCGCTGAATTTCACCAACAATCCCATCATTGGCAATCAAATGGAACGTATTCGGCTCAGAGAACAGGATGCCCTCAAATTCATGAAGCATGAAATGGAATCTGCAGTTGCGCTCACCGATATCTTCATTGATGATGGATTCAATTTTCCCAATTCGCTCAAAGATGTCTGGTGTGGCATCAGAAATACCGGGCGTGTCGCTGGGCATCGCATAATAGTCAAACATGGTCGTTACATACTCATGCGGATGACTCTTACAGAGGATCATGAGCTCGTTTTTGACTTTTGCATAACGGCTTACACCACCACGATACTTTCTGTTGGCATCCCGTCTCGTCTCGCAAACGATGGGGCAGACATAAATGCCCATACCGAGAAAATAAGGGTACAGCACCGCATTGATGAACGACTCCTCTGTGGGACCTTCGCAATAAATGTAGATTGTTTTCATTTTGAGAGTCTACCTCCCAAAACATTTTTCTTCCAAAGGTCACCCAGCGTGTAGTCACCATCCAGCCACAGCTTGAGCTGCTCCGGATCTAACCGTCTGAACTCAGAACCGGTATCACTCCGGTCAACGACAATGACATCTTCCACATCGAACTCGTTCAGCAGCTCTACAGATTGCGTAGATATCATGATCTGCTTTTCATTGGAAAGCTGCCGCACGATCTCAGAGAAAATCGTGATTGCATAGGGATGCAGGCCGAGCTCCGGCTCATCAACGATGATGGTAGCTGGCTGCAGCTCATGGGGTTGCAGCAAAAGCGTTGTCAGGCAAATAAAACGAAGTGTTCCGTCCGAAAGCTGAGAAGCATTGAAGACATCTTCACAGCCAGTCTGACACCACCGCAGGACGATCTGCTCTTCATTGCCCTCCTGAGGCTCCAAAACGAAGTCATCAAAGTAAGGCGCGACCAGACGGATTGTTTCCACAATCTCATCGTAGTTCGGCTTGAAGAAGTTTTTTAACCGATAGAGGAATGCAGCAAGGTTTGCCGCATCGTACAGCAGCATTTTATTATTGGAAATATTATGCTCCTGCTTGACTCTGGCATCCTTACCCGTGTCATGAAAATGGTACACCCGCCAGTTCTGCTTACGCAGAATTGTAGCAACATAATCGTCAATTCCGTTATGGGCAGCACTTTCCCAATGGGATTCACTATGTCCGTGCCCAATGGGACTTGCGTTATTCCAACCGCCATGGTAGCCAAAGTATTCCTCTCGAAAGATCAATCGGTTATCGTCGGTAGGTATCAAAGCGAAACCATACGAGTTCTGTCCGAAGAATACCTCGAAATCAATCTCCTCGGTCACTTTCCGGCCCTTATATAAAAGAGAACTCAAGCCGCTCTGTCCCACAGACACCTGAAGATTTTTAGACAGAATATTCTGGAGAAAGGAGAAGGCCGAAATAAAGTTGCTCTTTCCCGCTCCGTTAGAACCAATGAGCACATTGATTTTCCCGAAAGAAATATCACAGTTTTTGATGGATTTGAAGCCGCGAATCGTCATGCGGCTCAACTGGTCTCCCTGTAATGGCATACTAAACCTCCCAAAACAAGAAACAATTTGCTTAATTATATCAATTTCTCGTGTTCCTGTCTACCATGAAAGAGCCATATAAGGTATACGGTATTTTCTGCCTCACAGGCTGTATTTATCCCGCAGCATACGCAGCCCTTCCATGGCATCGGACACCATTCCCGTTTGAATGTCGGTTTCCGCTTCTGCAAGCTTTGTATAGACATCCTCCATAGTAGGCTTTCCTGCATGGGCATCTGTCAGCTTGCTGAAGTCACGATTCGAGATAACATGTGGCATAGATATCGGCTCCTTCACGAAGCTACTGTACCATAATTATCACGCATCCGCAAACCCTTTATTGGCGGTCAGGAGTAAAGAATTACGCCGAGGGCTCCAGCCGGCGGCGCATATCGAACTCCTGCCCATCCGCATAGCCCATGGCGGCATATTGGCGATTCATGCTGCTTGTGGACGAGATCTTATAACTGCTCCGTTTCATTTTGGAAACGGCGTCCTCGACCGCCTGCGGCACGACCATGACCAATCCCCATTCCTGGTGTTCGGCCTCCTGCTTTTGGAAAGCAGTAGACAGGCCACGGCAGAAGCCCCAGCCATAGGAATTGCACATCTCCCGAAGCGTCTTTGCGGAATATTCCTTTTGGGTACGGATCTGCCTGCATCGGCTTGCGATGCAATCATAGGCGTAGAGAAACGCCAGCTTGCAGAGTTTGAAATCGTCCTCTATAGTAGCGCGTCGGTTTCTCAACTGTGGCAAACACGTCTTTGCAAAAGCCGCGATCCTCCATCAAAAAAGTTACTTGGATTACCGCAGATCGCCCGCCTACGAACTCCTCCTTATGCGCTCTTGATATCCTGTTCTGTGCAGGCGGTATAGAACTCCCGCACGATCCGCTCCCGGCGCGGCTTTTCCGCCGCCCGTGAGATACAGGCTCCGATGTAGTTTGGTTTCTTTTGATACAGTTTGGCAATGTCCGCGCAGCTGTAGCCTCTGACCCGCAGCTCCATCGCTTCGATCCCAAGCCGGGCGGTGCCGTGGTAGCGGTTCCTGAAATGGGAGAGCAGGGCGTCGGAGGAAACATCAGAGATCAAATCTTCTGTATGAAAAGGGCTGATCGGCTCCGGCGCTCCCATCTCGGCAAAAGCGTCCAGCGACAACAACGGCAGATTTTTTCGCGCAGATTGGATCTCACGGCAGCGATCCAGCAAATAATTTCGGATAACGGTTCTGGCGTAAGCGGGAAATGCTCCCATTTCCTCCTGATATGAAACCGCCGCGCGGCAAAGCGCGATACAGCCTTCCTGGTACAGATCATCATGTCCCATGCCGTTCACCGTCTCATTGGTCTTGATGCTGCGGCGAAGCACCTGTTCTACCAGCGCAAGGTGATCCTCCACTCTCCGGCGCTGGAGATCGTTCAAGGTAAATTCTTTATTCATCATTTTCCTTCTTTCTACGCGCCGCTCAAGGGGGGGTATCGTCCCCTTAAAATTTGAACTTTTTGTAAAGAATAGAAAAAGCGGCCCGCATATAGCAGACCGCTTGACAGTTTCAGAAAACCGCGTATAATATAAGCAAGATTATCATAATATGATTTATCATAAACAAATCGCAGATGCTGGAGGTGGCACAGGTGAACTTTATTGGACGAAAAGAAGAATTGAATACGCTGGAAAAGGAATTCCGCCGGGATGGCAGCTTTGTTGTGATCTATGGCCGGCGACGTATCGGAAAGACAACGCTGATCAAAGAATTCATCAAGGATAAGCAGGCATTTTACTTCCTTGCGACAGAGGAAGTGGAGTCCCAGAGCATGAAGCGTCTTGCCGGCGTGGTAGCCCGGGTCACTGGAAATTCCATGCTGCAGAGGGTCACTTTCACGGACTGGCTGGATCTGTTCCGGGAGATCGCCAACTACCGGCCGGAGGAAAAGAAGGTGCTGGTCATTGACGAGTTTCCGTACTTGGTCAAGACGAACGCGGCCTTTCCGTCCATTCTGCAAAATGCCTGGGACGAGATCCTGAAGGACAGCAATGTGATGCTGATCCTCTGCGGGTCGCTGATCAGCATGATGCAGAAGCATGCCCTTTCTCACGACAGTCCGCTTTATGGCCGGCGCAGCGCGCAGATTCGCTTGAAGCCGCTGCCGTTTACAGACCTCTATGCCGTGCAGGGGCAGCCGTTCTCCCAGGCCGTGGAGCAGTATTCTGTAACGGGCGGCGTCCCGAAATATCTGGAGTTTTTCGAACCGGAAGAAGACCTCTACCGTCAGATTCAGGAAGTTGTACTGTCCAAGAATGGGTTTCTCTATGAGGAGCCGAACTTCCTGCTGAAAGACGAGGTACAGTCCGCCAACAGCTATTTTTCCATCATTCGCGCCATTGCGGACGGTAACCACAAGCTGGGCAAGATCGCGGGCGCTCTGGGCATGGAAACATCCTCGCTGACGCCCTACCTCTCCACGCTGATCGATCTGGACTTTCTGAAAAAGGCAACACCGGTCACGGAGAAAAATCCGGAGAAGTCCCGAAAGGGTCTCTACTTCATTTCAGATAATTTTATCCGCTTCTGGTTTCGCTATGTCTATCCCTACAAGGGAGAGCTGGAACTGGACAACCAGCAAATCGTTCTGGACGAGTTGGAGAAAGACTTTATTCAGAAATTCGTTGCCTTCTCCTACGAGGACGTCTGCAAAGATATCTTTGCCTCCCTGTGCCGGAGCAAGGCGGTGGACTTCGTACCCTCCCGCATCGGCTCCTACTGGCTCAATGACATCAACGGCGATACGGAAATCGATGTGATGGCGGTGGATCACCAGAAGAAGCAGGTATTCGCCGGGGAGTGCAAGTACCACAATAAGCCGGTGGATGCGACGGTCTATTATGAACTGGAGGAAAAGGTAAAAAAGTCTGCGGAGCTGCGCACGGCTTTCCCTGGGTATAAGGTGCTGTACGGGCTGTTTTCCAAGAGCGGGTTTACGCAGCGGATGCTCGATCAAGCTGAGGGGCGGGGTGATATTCTGCTGATCCAAGAGGACTGCGTTCTATAAATAGCAAAGCGGCTGCACATGACTTTCCCTGCATAGTCTGCTTCTTTTGTGCGCAATAAAGCACATTAGGAAATGCACAAGGACTAACCCTTGACTTTTTGCGTATAATAGAATATGATTGTATTGTAAACAAACACAATCATAGTTGAAAGGAGTGCTTTTATGGCTACAAGTGTTATGCAGGTGCGTGTTGACGATGATCTCCGCGCTAAGGCTGCCGCCGTCTATGAGGAACTCGGCATTGACCTTCCTACCGCTATCCGAATGTTTTTGAAACGCTCTGTCGTGGTAAATGGCGTTCCCTTTTCCATGACGTTGCCCAAGCAGGAATACAGGGCTGAGCGGGCGATCCGCGCCATGCAAAGTCTGAGTGAAGCCGCACAGCAGAACGGCACGGCGGATATGTCGCTGGATGAGATCAATGTTGAGATTGCGGCATCCCGAGCTGACCGGGCGTCAAAAAATGCTCGGAACGGAGCGTAACCATGAAATACTATGTTGTACTTGATACGAATGTAGTTGTTTCTGCTCTGTTGAACCTTTCCTCCGTTCCCGGTATTATTCTGCAAGAAGCTCTTGCGGGACGTGTAATTCCTCTGCTGCATGAGGATATTCTGGACGAATACAACGATGTTCTGCACCGCCCTAAATTTAAGTTTGACCGTCGGGACATTGAAATTGCGCTGACAGGTTTAATTAAGCGAGGAATCTTCTTAGATGCCGCCACGATTGAGGACTATGTTCCTGACCCTGATGATGCAATTTTCTATGAGGTGGTTATGGAGGCAAGAGAAACTACCGACGCCTATCTCGTAACTGGCAACATCAAGTATTTCCCGGTCAAGCCCTATGTGGTGACGCCAAAAGAGATGCTGGAAATCCTGAACGAAAATGAACGCTGATTAGATTATTTCATCGTGGCATTGTTAGAGAGGCACCTCAGAGATGAGGTGTCTCTTGCTATATTTGTCAGCAGTTTCACCCAATAATCCAGAACGGCCCGCCGGCGCCGGCACGTCTGCTGGCCTCGTTCAGAATGATGGACAGCTCCCAGGCTTTTTGACTGCGCCGGTAACTGGCGGGGTCGGCCACGAGGATTTTTTCATCCTGGACGCCCCGCAGCACGATAAAATGTCCGGACTTCGTAAAATGCCCCTTGGTCATCAGGGCCACGACTAACTTCCCGTCTGCCAGGGCATCCAGAATGCGCTGCGGTTCCGAAGCGGTACACCCTTCAACGGAAAGTCCCCACGCCTGTGCTGCGCCGGGGATCAAAGTGTGGTAGGAGCCACTTTTGCTGCACCAATAGCCGTGCTCATAGGCCCACCGTGCCATTTGGGCAGGATCAACGGTCTCACCGGTCAGCGAGGAAACCACAATAGCCATGGAAGTTGGCCCGCAGCCATACCCCCCGATATGGTCGGTGCCATAAGGCTGATTGGCATAGCGTTCATCCAACTGGTTGAAGTAGATGACCTCTGTTTCCCCATCGGTAAAGCGCACATCGCCAAGAGCGGTAATGGTGTTGGTGGAGGGAGCGTATTGGAACAGGCCATCACCAAGAAACAGACTGAGGTTTTCAGCATAGTTTTCCGCCAGACTTTTCTGTTCGTCAGTCAGCGCAAAGATGGTGTCCGCAAAGTAGGCTTCACCATTATAGCGGATCGTGTAGATGTACCATGTTTCCAATGTATCTTCCTCGCCGTCCTCCTCCGCAGGGATAGTACGCACCTCCATCGTTCTGCTGAAGCTGTAAAGGTGCGTGAGGCCCGCACGCAGGATCTGCTCCATGTCGGTGAGGGAGATGGCGGCAAAGTCCAGATTTTTTGCCGCACAGTATTGAGAAATAAACAGGTTGGCATTGCTGATGAGATCCCCCTCATAGGGATTGACTACTTCATAGTGATCCCCGCCTGTTCCGGCGAAATCGTTGGCGATGCGCTCCTGTACATTCTCAATGCCTTCTCCGAGAATCTGATTGATCGCAAAGGCAGCCTGATTCATATTTTCCGTAATGGCCGCATTATCGTTAAGGATCGGCTGCCCAGCTGCTCCGGACACTCCGCTGTCCGTCAGGCTTCCAAAGATAATCCCAGGCAGGAGCAAAATAAAAAGCAGCGGCAGCGCCAGTAACACCAGCGCGGCCACCGCTATTTTCCCGATATGCTTTCGTGCGGACAATGCTGCTCCTATGGCAGCTCCATAGGGCCCGCCTGCCGCAGCGCCCTTTGCCGCGGCGGAAATGGCCTTGCCGGTTCGTACTGCCTGCATGGTATTGGATGCAACAGAAGCTGCCTCATCCAGTCCGGTATGGTTATGTTTATTCATAGTTATATCCTCGACTTTCGTCATTTGTTCAAGGAAAAGGGGAAGTGGCTTAATCCTTTAATATGCTTTCCCTCGCTTTCCGTTTACCCGTTTATTTATAGACGTGTAAACCGTTATATAATGAGAAGCACTTTCCTGCTATTAGCTGAGCAGAGTAGGAAAGTGCTTCTTATAAATTTACTGCACTTAAAACTTGAATGTGCTTTCATGTAGACAACGCTGACACAGCGCTGACTTTGCGGATCATGGCAATCAGAAAGCGGTAAAAAGCCTATAAAAATTTTTGCTTTTAGTGTCCCAAAATGAAAGGCTGCATCGTAATAATATGTAGAAAGATATCGAAGAGGGGTGAGTCCAATGGTTAGAAATTGACGACTATTTTTGGCTGGTAGTTATGTATGAAACGAAAGGAGATTTATCCATGAAGCATTTTATTAAACGAGTGAGTGCGCTTGCGTTGGCATGCGTTTTGGTTATAGCTATGGGCTGCCCGGCGTTTTCTGCGAACAAAGAGGACTCGATTGCTCTCGACAAATCTGATGTCGAAATGAAAGAGTTCCTTACAACGCGTGGCTTTACTGAGGATTATCTCGATGCGCTGATTCCGCAACAGCTTGAGATTCTTTATCAGACTTGTTATAGCAATGATGCTTATTTCCTCTCAGTAACAAAGATTCCTGTCGCCGTCCCATATGGAAATATTTCTACAGATCAGCTTGAGCTTGAAGCAACATACACCTATACGCCTTATGTCATAAACGGCGTTACATATATGTATGAGATCCACGTAATGGTCAATTATGACTGGATCAAAGTACCTATGATTAAAAAGGCTGATGCAATATCAGTGAATTGGGATAACACGATTCTGACATATAACGATAACTTTAAATCGTATGACTATGCCTATTCCGATTTACAAGGCAAGTGGATTACCTACAAAACGTGGAATGCGCCCGAGGCACTAAATCAAGGTGGCCTCGGAATTTACACCTATATCGATTACACATATCGACTGCCTAGTGGAGAAATGAATGGGGCTGGTGGGCTAAAAGGAACGGTGACATTTTCTTTGACGCCTGAACCGAGATTCTCCATGAGCATAGCACCGGGCAATAATTCGACCACAATCAATTGTAAGTATGTCCATGATAAAAATCCGCTGCTTGGCTCATTGTCATTCTCCTATGAAGGTTTTAGCGTTTCTATCGATACGGGAGAGTTGCAAGACTCTATTGCAGACGCAGCGCGAATTGATTATACAAGAATTGCATGATTTCTAATAGCTCCGTTGATGACTAAGAAAGCATATAAGATTATCCTGACCGCTTTGTGGGTTGTGTTTTATGCGATGGGCTGCTGGTTTGCCCCATTTGTTCGATACGATGCGTGTACGGAGGTCAGTTGCTTGTTCTTCTTTTTTAGTGCGTGCGCTGTAGCTGTATTGGGCATATATGAGTGTAGATTAGAGAAGCAAACAAGCTCTTTAATTACGTGTATATTAAAGCGTTGGGTGCTATATCTCCCAATTTTGGGCGCGTACATACGCATTTTTGCCGCTTTAATTTCACGGTGATTTACTGAGAAATGCTGGCGATTTCGTAAGCATTATTTTAGAGTTGAATCGATAGGGCTCGCCCGAGCTCTATCGATTCATTTTTGGAACCCGACTTTGGGCAGCGTTGGTGCTGTGCTGGTTTTTGGGATACTTTGTGCAATGCCTTGACATATTGAATTTAGGAAAGCGCCCCATACGGGGGCGCTTTCCCTGAAAAAGATTGGATCAGTAACCGGTCTTAGGGAGCGTGGGTGTACTCCAAAGCCGACGAACGACCGTTACCCAGCTTGCCGTTGCGGTCTGCCATGTGCCCTGATATTTGCCGCCCACATCGGCGCGGTTGACCATCTGATAGCCATTGACCGCGTTTCCATTCACCATCACGCTCAGCGTGGGGTTGACAACGCTTTGGAAGCCGACAGGAACCTTGCCGAAGTCAAAATAGATGTCGGTCACCACTTCGCCGGCCTGCATGGGAATGGCGTTGAGGCTGAAGCTGTAGTTATTGCCGGTAAGCAGGTTGCTCGCCAGCACCTGATAGCTCGCGTTGTAATTGGTTTTGTAAAGGATCCGGTAGTTGAGCCGCGCGCTGTAGGTGCCGGTGGTAAGCGTCGTGGGGCGAGCCACATCATAGGGAATTTTATCGTGCCAGAAGAAGGACTCCAACGGCACGTTGGAAGTGTTGGCCACCGTCAGATCGTAGCGCATGGACTGACCCGCCATGACCTGCGCGTTGCCGCGCTTGGTGATGGTAACGCCGAGACTGGCAGGCTTATCATAGGCAGAGAGCTTGATGATCTGACCGGGATATTCCAGCGTCACATCATGCACGGTAGGATCGAGCTGCCAATAGGCGGGCGCTGTGACCTCCCGGATCTGATAGCGGGTCAGCGGCAGCGGCTTGCTGGCCGCAACGCCCCGGGCATCCGTTGTAATGTAGTCCACTACCTTGCCGCTGCGGGCATTGACGATCTCATAAACAGCGCCCTTGAGCGGAGTACCTGCGGCGGTGCCGGTGACCTCGTTATACTCAGCGGCGTACTTATAAATCTGGATCTGGCCCGTGACAGCGGTATTTTCCCACTCAATCTCCACGGTTTTGCCCGGAGAGACATAGACGGTCTTATACTGCTTATCCAGCGTGTAGCCGGGGGCGGCTTCCAGCTCTCTCAGATAAAAGCGGCCGCTCAGCCCGCCAGGGATCTCGTCAATGTAGATGTAGCCTTCATCGTCCGAGGTGTACTCTCCAATGGGCTTCTTGTTCGCATCATAGAGGACAAACTTTACGCCATAGATCCCCTCTCCCGTGGCGCTGTCAATTTTGTGGATGACGATGCCGCTGAGCTTTTTGTTGGTCACCTGAAGCGTCACACGCTTGCCGTCCTTGATCTCAAAATAGTGGGGCGTATCATCCAGCCGGAACGATTTGTTCGATGTGACCTCTTTTGCATAGTAGCTGCCATCCTCCAGAGCCACGAACACACGGCCATTTTTGTCCGTCGTAACGGTATCCACCAAGGCATCATCCACCTTGCGGATCTCAAAGGTCGTATTGGGGATGCGCTCACTATGGTTATCCTCGTTGACCTTGATAATCTCCACGCCGCCCACAGGATCATTGTAAAAGTGGAGCGTTTGGGTGTCATTAGGATTGATCACCACGGTCTGGGTGCGGGTGTTTTCGTCGATGGTGTAGCCGGGGATTGTCTCAACCTCCGTCACCACCACGGTACCGGAAATGCCGGAGAGAGTGATCTTGCCCTCCTTATCCGTCCAGTACAGGCCGGTGGAGGACAGCGTGCCGCCTTCAGCGTCCACATAGGAGCCGTCTGCGTAGACGATCTTGAACTGAATGCCCTCCAACGGCTCTTTTGTAACGGAGTCCTGCTTCACGATGATGAGATTGCCCTTTGGCTGATTGCGGAACTCCACTGTGACAACCTCGTTGGATTTGACCTTGACGGTCTGCGGCGTATCGTCGAGAATGTAGCCCACCTTCGCACGGGTTTCCTTGATGACAAGCGTGGTGCCGGGGGCGATGTCCGTAATCGTGAACGTACCTGCGCTGTCCGTCACGAACTTGCCGTTGGCGTTGCCGATGAGATTGCCGCCCGAATCCGTGACAAGGAACTCGACGTCAGAGATGGGAGCGTTCGTCACAGCGTCCACCTTTTTCACAAGCACACCGCCCTTGGGCTGATTACGGAATTCCAGCGTCATGACGGAATTGCGCTTGATCTTGATGCTCTGCGGGGTATCGTCGAGGATGTAGCCATCCTTGGCACGCACCTCTTTTGCGATGACCGTCATGCCGGGCGTCAGGCCGTCAATGCGGATGGTGCCTGCGCTATCGGTCACGTAGCGGCCATTCGCCGTACCGATCACACTTCCGTCCGAGTCGGTCACAAGGAACTCGACATCAGAGATGGGTGCACCGGTCACGGCGTCCTTTTTGACAATGAGGAGGGAACCCATCTTATCATTTCCGAAGGTCACGGTGATCACATCCTGATCCTTACCGGAGATGTAGACCGTTTCCGTGGCATCTGTGATCACATAGCCGTCCGGAGCAGAAATTTCTTCGCAGACGTAAGTGCCTGCTTTGAGGCCGGTCACAACGATGGTGCCATTGCTCGACGTGCGGTACTCGCCGATAACCGTGCCACCCGTGCCGGAGGTGCCGCCAAGGTAGCGGACGCGGAACCATGCGCCCTCCAACGGCTGGCCGCTCTCGCTGTCCACCTTGCGGATGATGATGGCGGAAAGGGGTGTGTTTTCGAAAATCAACACCTTGCTCTCACCACCGGCGATGAAGCATTCCTGCGTGGCAGGCTCCTTGATGGCGTACCCGGACGCCGGTTCCAATTCCGTTACTTTGTACCAGCCATCCTTGATCTCGGGGAGGATGATTTTTCCGCTTGCGTCAGAAAAGTAAGTGCCGAGGTCATTGAGTTCTCCGGTGTCGGTGTGGTTGCTGCCATACCAGATCTGGAACTTGGCACCCTTGACGGGATCACCGGTGACGCTGTCCACCTTGCGGATCTCCAGACTGGGCTTGAGCGCGTTGAAGAAGGTGACGGTAGAGGTTTCGCCGGGTTTCAGCGCCACTTCCTGGGGGATGGGGCAGAGAATGACATGACTGGGGACATTGATCTCCGTTACTTTGAATGTGCCAACAGGAACAGAGTCGAGGAAAATCCGCCCATGGTTATCGGTGGTGGCGCTGGTAGAAAAGCTGCCGTCGATCTGCTCGATGCGGTAGGTCACGCCCACGATAGGCTCTCCGTTGGCGATGTTCTTCTTGACAATTTCAAGACCGGGCTTTTCATAGTCAACGAAAGTGACCTCGGAGGTTTTGCCGGGGCGCAGCGCCACGGTCTGCTCGGTATTGGTTACGATGTACGGCTCGGGAACGGATTCCTCACGCACAACATAGACGCCGGCAGGAATGGCCGAGAGCGTTGCGGAGCCGTCCGTCCCGGTCGTGACGGAGGTGGAATAACTGCCGGTAACGGACTTAATGGAAAACACCGTGCCGGCAATCGGTTTGCCGCTCATGGCGTCCCGCTTGGTGATCTTCATATCGGGCAGTGCGTAATTTTCGGCAGTGACCGTGTACTGCTTGTCGCCATCGGTGGTATCGACATAGACGCTGATGGGCGTAGAGTCGGCGCAGTAGCCCTCCGGGGCCTCGGTTTCCACGAAGGACCACAGGCCCTTGGTGACATCCTTGACCTCAATGATTCCGCCATTTTGGGTCACATCGCTGCCGACGATCTGACCGTCGCGGTAAATATTAAATTTTGCGCCATCCAAACCACGGGTCGTTCCTGCGGCAACCTTCCGCAGCGTAATATCAGCGTCCCCAGCTGGCGGCTTTCCCGGCTCAGATGTATTGATGACGAGTTTTCTCGGCGCATAATAGTTAAAGAAAGCCTGACGCCCCTTAACGCTGGATTTCGCGTAGACCGCCCATTTTGCAGCTTCATCTTCTACCACAGTGGCGATGATGCCCTGTTCTGCGTATTCTTCAATTTGGCGCTGAAATTCTGCGTCTTCCTTGGCCTTTTCTTTCAACATCCAATCGATATAGCCCAGATACATTTCATAGGTATCGGCGTTGGCGTAACCACCGCCATCGATGTCACCATCGCCCTCACCCTTGAAGGTTTGGTGATCCCACACATACGTCTGCGCGGCCATAAAAAGGCTGCCGGGGATGTCACCCTTATAGTCCACGATGAATGACATCATCCATTTGAAGTTTTCAAGCTGCTGGGCATCCAGTTCACCCATGCCGCTCTGCGCCAGCGCCGTTTTCAGGACGGCGTCCGCGTCCGCGCCGGTGGCGGAGGTATAGGTGTAAGAGTTGAGGAACGACGGAGTACCCCAGCGGTAGCCATAGCCGCGATCCAAGCAGTAGAGCATTTTGCCTGCCGCCATCGGGGGCTTGTAGCTGTAAGGCGTACCGTCATGGAGAAGCCGCGTTGTCCAGTAATTGGTATTGTCGGTGGGCTTGATGCCCGTTCCGCTGCCGGACGCGGCCAGCGCGGAAGTCGGGAGCAGCGTCAACAGCGTCATGATAACGAGAAACGCCGAGACGAGCCTGGTTCTTAATTTTTTCAATGAGCTACCTCCTTGCAAAATTGCACAAGAAAAAGCAGACCGAGGCTTCCCGGTCTGCTTTGTGATATAGGATAACAGGATTTACTTTGTTGCCGGCTTGTCCACCGCTGAAATGCTGTATCCGCTGCGAAGAAATAGTTGGACACAGTACCAGCACTCCAAGCCGTTGGCGTCAGTCCCTCGTGCAAGGCCGACGCCGATAGCCGCATAGCTTTCATCGGTCATGTTTTCCATGTGTCCTGCGGATTTTGACCATGAATATACGAGCGTTTCCGCAAGCGCGGTTTTTTGCTGTGCAAGATAGAGCAGCGGAATCTGGTGGATATTTTCCCCAACCTGCCTGCAGTCCGTAACGGTGTAATACTTCCTGCCGTCCGGTCTGGTATGAGAATAGGTACCTGTGGCAGCCATTTCATCGGCCCGCACCTGCGCGGCGCGCATCAGTTGATCGTCGGCCGTCAAAGCTGCGATGCCATGCTCCGCACGGAGGGCGTTGGTGCGAGCTACAATATCCTGCTTTGCAGCATCCACATCAGAAGGCGCAGCAGCAGACGGAACAGCTTCAGCGGAAGGAGCCTCGCCGGTGTAAGGCGCACCGGTTTCTATTTGCACACATCCGCTGTCCGCATCCCAGAACACATTGAAGCCGACCGCTTTGCCAATGTCGCGGAGTTTCACATAGTTGTGTCCAGCAATACCATACGCTTCCATTTGCACCTCCTGCCCATCGACAAAAATACGATGGCTGCTGCGTTCAGCGAGGATTCCCGCAGCATAGGCGGAAGCTCCGCCTGTGATAATAGCGCCGATAAAAAGGCCCGTAAACATCGTGAGGATCTGCTTCTTCATGGAAAAGCCTCCTTATTTTTGATCTACTATTCCTTTACGATCATAGAGCGGCTTTTTCAACAAAAGATTTTAAGAGGCCTGAACAGCCTGCACACACCAGCGCTGACTGGAATCTCCGGCAACGCAGGTGAAGAGCGTGATCCGGTTATCCGTGGTAGAGGACAAATAGCTCCAATCGCTGCTGCTGATTTTGGTCACAGTCTCCACCAGATAGGTACGGGTACCCATGGATGTGGTATAGGTGATCTTATCGCCTGCATCCAGATCCTTGATGCTTCCGATCACATATTTGGCGCCGCGATTATGCCCGCAGACAGCCACATTGCCGTTCCAGACGCTGGTACTGGTGAAATGTCCCAGCCCCTTTTTCATGCTGGCAGTCGTTTCACCTTCCCAGAGATAGTAATTCTTAACTCCGATGGCAGGAATGGAGATCTTTCCGACGGCGCCGTTGGAGAGCAGAAAATCCTGTGTCAGCTCTGTGAAAGCGGGCGTCGCAGGAGTAGCTGTGGAGCCGCCCTGCAGAAAACCGGGGATCTCCACAGTCCCGCCGCCGGAAGAAATTCCGTAAATGCCGCCGCCGGATGCAGAGATGCCCTGAAGACCGGGCAGCATGATTTTCTCCATCACCCCGGTTTGGGTGGTGCTGAGCTGCCCGTACTCCAGCTTGGGGATCTGGTAGTCCACCACATTTTTTCCACCGTAATTGTAGCGGGAGCCGTAGACGTCCTCATAGGAAGAGGAGGGATAGTATTCCGGGGTGCCATCGGTTTCAAAGGAATAATCGGCAGCCTGTGCGCTGACCGCCATCGCAGAAAGCATGGCAGCCAGAGTCAAAGTCAATGAGAAAAACTTCTTCATACGGGAGCCTCCTGTTCTTCTTCAGCGGGAACGGTAAATTCATGCCAGTCATTGTGCTTGCTGGCTTGGATCGTGTAAGTATGGTCACTCTGCGGGAAAGAAACGGTGAACTCGCGCCCAGCCAGATGCCTGGCAAGGGATTTTTTCACCTCAACCGCGACGGTATCTCCCGGATTCAGTGTGAGAGCGCCTGCATCGATAGCGGGAACCTCGCTGTCAGGCTCCACACGGAACTTTGCAATCAGCCGGTACTCTCGGGGCTTGCTGTCCGGAACATACACATAGACATTTTTGCGGCGGCGCATCAGGATGAGTGCAGCGGCGGCGATGCCCGCGCAGAGCAGCACGGCAGCGATGATCAGCAGCGGAGCGGCAAGGCTGCCGTTATCCCAGATATGTGTTTTTAAGGGGACGATCTCACTTCCGGTATAAACCACGGTATAAGTGATGCTGTCCACGCCTTCCGAAGTAACGGTTCCGTGATATTCCGCCGTGGTGACATAGCCTGTGGCAGCCTGATAGCTGCTGGAGGTGGAATAGGTGGCGACCGCCTGATACTGGGCAGGAACCAGCGCCTCGCCGACGAGCGCCGTGCCGGTGACCTGCCATTCCACATTGGCAAGGGTGAGCGTTTTCCCATTTTTGACGGTCGTGGCCGGCACATAAGACATGTCGTTGCGGTCCAGATTGCCGATTACCTTCGTCTCGGTGGTTTTGCTGTATTTGGTGGTGTAGCCGGACGCCTCTGTGGAAAGCGTGGTATGATCCAGCGCCAACTCGCCGGAGAAGCCGCCTTTTTCATAGGGCATACTGGGCGAAAGCTCTGCGAGGATCTGCGCAAGGTCATTTTTGGCGGTGTTGACCGTTACGGTTTCCGTTACGGTTTTGCTTTCCAGATACGGGTGTTCCACCTTGGTGGTGTAGGCCCAGGTATAAAGATAGCCGTCGTAGGAAAAGTCCTCTTCCTTCAGCTCATCTGGGTCAACCTCCGGGGAAAGCGTGTAGGTTTTTACAAGCCGCTGCTGGCCGTTCAGGTTTTCCGCTACCAAAGAATCGGGAACCTGAGCGGCAAAGGCGCTGACCGTCAGCGACATGGCAAGCAGCAGGCAAAGGGCCAGCTTTGATAAGCTCTTCATGGTGGCCTCTCCTTTTTTACAAATTCTGTTTGATGATTCTGGTGATGATGCCGACGGCGATGCCGCGTTCCTCATCCAGACGGGTAACGGCAAAGCTGACGTCGTCTTTTTTTCCGGGCATTCGCCGGTCATAGCAGGTGTGGGCAACAGCGTTGACACCGTTGTTGAGCCGGATGAACACAACGCCGTGCCGCACATCGGTCACTCTGCCGGCATATTTGCCCTGCAGGACGCATTTATCCAGATTGCTCTGGTTGGCAGCGGACGAAACGCTGCGGATATCTGCTGTGATGGAAATATGGTTGATGTCGCCGCGGTCAATGGTGAGCACACGGACAAGAACACGGTCGCCGACGCTGTAATACTCGCGGGCGTCACCGAACCATGCGGCAGACAGATCGCGGGCGAAAATCGTACACTCCACGCCGAACACTTCCACACGCAGGACTTTTTCCGCAACGCCAATGACGCGCGCCTGTACGACGCGCCCTTCATAGATCATGGGGACGCCATCTTCGTTGGTGTCCAGATAGAAGGTCTGACGCTTACGGAGCATGGCGGCCTTGCGGCTTGCCACAACGCTGCGGGCGGTGTTATCCAGACCCCGGACGATGAAATCGATCTCCGCGGTGAGCATGGTCGCAAGGATACTGTTCATCCGCTCCATAAACGGCTTGTATTTCGCCCCATACGGAATGGGCCCGGAATAGAGCATCATTTCTTTCAGCGGGATCGCAATGCGATAACCCTTGTAGTCAACGACAACGATCGTGCGGCCAGAAGGAGTCTGCTCCACGCCGTCCAACGTTCCGGTCAAGATACGACCGGCAATATGCGAGGTCTTGATCTCGTGCCAGATGACCTCACGGCGTTCTTCTTCCGTTTCGATACGGTCTTTTGCATCAACGGTCAGAATGTAGGAGTCACGGCGTCCGGCAGGTGCGGGAGGCGCAGTAGGCTGCGGAGCAGCTTCACCATCTGCGGATTCCGTTTCATCTTCAGCGGGCGGAGCATTTTCCACATTTCCTTCCAGCAAAAGCGCATCCAGAGCATTTTCGCCGCTGCTGTCAAGGGGTGCCGGAGTGCTGCTGTTCAGCTCCTGCAAAATGCTGTCGTACTCCGGATCCTCAGCCTTTTCATCGGAAACAGGGACAGTATCTGCGGCATCGGCGGTGTTTTCGGCATCCGGTTCGTTTTCTCCGACATCTGCTGTGCCGCTCACATCGCCGGAGCCGAGATCAACTTCCGGGGGTTCTGCCAGCGGAGTTTCCGTGTTGTCGCTGTCGGCGGCCTCCGCCTGCTGCTCAGAAAGTTCTTTGACGAATTCGGTTTCCATGAACTCTGAGGAGAAATCATCAGGGGGCGGGATCGTTTTTTTCTTGGGCATTAAGTATCCTCCTTTTTCTTCATAATGGATTCTTTGGTTACGGCAACGACTTTTTCAGCCGGTGCAGGCTTTTTCTTTTGCGCCGGCTTCTTATCCGCTGCCTGAGATGGCGGCGCCGATGGAGTTTGCTTTTCCTGCGGCTGATTTGCCCGCCATGCAGGGACATGGGAGGCGGCCTTGCTCGGCCGCAGCTTCTTCGCCTCGGGATGTTTGGAATAGTCGTACTTATCCACCTCCAGTACATTCTTGCCCCGAATGAGGATCAGGGCTTTATCAATATCCATACGCAGCACCTCGTCCATGGTCATCAGCTTGCGCCGGCCGACACCGCTGGTTTCCCGGTATTCAGGCGTGTAATTGGATACGCGCCATGTTCCAAGCTGTTTGGCTTTACTGGTGACAGAGATACTGGCCTCGCCGGTCCGGTCGGAAATAAATTCCGCCGTCAGAGCATCTGTACAGCCAAGAAAAAGCTGCACATCGCAGTTGCCCAGAATTTCCTGCCACTGGTTGTAGGGATAGCGGTTCTGAAGGCCAGCTAAGTTCTGGAACACACATGACATGGACAGGTTTCTGGAACGAATGACCGAAATTTTTCTCGATAGATCTGGGATCACTCCACAGGCACACAGCTCTTCACCAAGTACATGAACAGGAACCGGAAGCTCCCCGCCAGGACAATGTTCGTCCGCATAGCGAACCAGGCGGATAAACACAAAGGAAAGAAACAGCGAGGAGAGGAAATCAAAGGTGCTGTCCTGATCGCTGGTAATGCAGTAATACGCGCACGGCTGCTTTCCCGGAAGTTCCAGATCAATCTCGTTGTAGGATGTGATGTTGCGAATATCTCGGTTTTGGAAAACCTGCAGTCTGGAGCCGAGCCCGATGATAACGCCGCCGCGCACACCCTCTGATGCCTGCTTGAAAATGCTGTATGGCGCTTTGGCAGGATGCGTAACCGGAAGAACACCAAAAAGCGCGTTCAACTCCTGTTCGGAGCTGGCGGCAATCAACTGATACACCTCGCCGATATTTTGCTTTTTCTTGGGATAGCTGGTGGAAACATAGAGGACCAGTGCTTTGAGCAGATTCATTTCGGCGCTGTCCCAGAAGTGGTCGCGTTCCTCGCCGCCGGTATTCTTGATGATGACGTCACAAAAAAGCTGGGCCATCAATTCCTGACCGCCGACCTCCGCAAGACAATTCCATGAATCGGAGGCTGATGGTGTGACCAGATTGAACACACGGACGGTGTAGCCCTGATCCCGCAGATATTCGCTGGTCTTTTCGTAAAGTTCGGATTTTGGGTCACAGATCACAAGGCTTGACTTCCGCGCTGCGCATTGGAGAATCATGTTGACGCAAAAGGCTCTTGTCTTCTTGGAGCCGCTGGCGCCGTAAACCGCAAGATTCCCGTTAAATCGAGTCTTCGGAGGAATGCAAATGACCTGATGATCCAGCTCGCCGAGAATCGTGCCGGAATGCTTGCGAATATCCGGAACAAGATCAAGCACCTCCGTCAGTTCCTTGCGGGACATAAACCCTGCGGTGCCGTAGGTTCCCTTGTTGGAATAGACAAGGTTGCGCCGCCGGTCGTATTCGCCGCCTTCGCTGTAGCCCATCCGCATGACCATGAGGATCAGCAGCGCCAGCGCACCGATGCAGAGGCCGAGGCCATACAGCCCATACGGAAAGTGGAAGGCTGCCGCAAGGCAGGGAACGAATCCGGCGTCCGGGAATGCGGGAGACGTCCCAAACACGGCGCCGGCCTCCTGCCATGCACGGTAATTGGAAAAAAGCTGCGAGAGGTAGCCGCTCCCATAGAGCAGCGCCAGCGCAGCGATTGGAATGATAATGAAAAGCTGAATCAGCTTCTTTTTAGGAATAGAGCACGCTCCTTTCAAACTGTTGAAAATCAATGCTTTGCAGCATCACACACTGCCCGCAGATCTCCCGCAAGGCTTCTTCCTGGTAATCGAAGCAGATCAATGTCCCCGTCATTCCGTGCAGCTCCAGCGCGGTATCGAAACGCCGGATGCGAGGAAAATCACAGGTGTAGGCGAATAGAACAGGATTCCCCTCGCTGTCAATGGCGTCGTTCTCGACGCGCCAATTTGGTATCCCCTCATGAAGCCCGTCTGCAAGGATTGCATCGAGCGTCCTGCGCTGCTGCGTGTCGCATAAGAGGCGAAGGATCGCTTCGCCATAACGGTCATTGGTCAGGTAGTAGAAATGCGGAAAGCTGCCATCCAGCAGGAAATAACTGTGTGCGTCCGGCTGCATCAGGGCAGAAAGCTGTTCCATGCTGGAGCCGAACACGATCCCGGAAATCTCCGCATCGGGCATGACCCCTTCGGTTTGCAGCAGAGCTTTGAACCGCAGTTCAGCCTTGTACTCCCACTTCATCTGCGCTTTGGCGGTGTTATAGGTCAAAAAAATACCGCCATCCGTCAGCAGGATGCCGGTTGCGCGTGAACTTTTGATTTTCGCCCCTTGCGGGCCGATCTCCTTAACCTCTCTGGAGGTGTAATAGGCGGGGATTGCCGCACTTTGGCTGGCAGCGGAAAAAGGAGCCTTTTCCCATGGAAAGGCCGGAATGTCAGCGTTGTGCATGATGGTCAGGATCTCAGCCATCCGGTGAAGCCGGAGCCGTCTGGGAATTTCGCTTTTGAGCTTGTTTGGCTCAGAACTGCCGGTCAGGTAGGCTGAAAACCATTCGGGAGCATCAGCCAATAGCAACCGTTTGGCTGACGAGGTGAGCCGAAGTCCACGCAGGCCGTCTTTGGAGAAGGTACGCAGCAGCCCATCTCGCCGGAGAGCGGTAACGACACTTTCGAGGTATGCGGAACCACCCGGCAGGTGGCTGATTTGACGGATGGGGTATTCACCGCAGAGGGCGGTTAATGTCAAAAGAAGATAGGGCAGCGTATTTTGAGCTGGCAGCTGCCGGGGCTTTCGAGGCATAAACCGTGCTGCCTCCTTGTACGATATTTTACCGTAGGGCTTTATAGCTTGGGTAATTTCGCGGCCGGAGAGCCTTGAAAAAACGCAGTATTTTCAGCGCTTTCAGGGCGCTTTTTGTACCTAGGAAAATAAGCGCCCATAAAAGGTCAAAAATCCGATATGCTTTTTACACCATTCTGGCGCTCTGCAAGCCAGGCCGGAAACTGCGTGCTGTCCATGAGAAAAAGCCGTGTGCAATCCTCTTCGCCCAGCTCCGTGGTGTTGTAGGCGTCGCACAGCAGCCCATTGTCATCCGTCAAGATGAAGGAGGCCGCAACATCCAGAAACTGCTTCAGTTCCAGATTGTCATAATCGCGGATACGGCGCTCTGGCAGCTCCTGTGCATAGATATGGGAAAAGCAGACCACACAATGCTGAAATTGCGGCATGGTGTGGTGGGCGGCGTAATCGGAGAGCGCGGAGGTAAACGGATCTAACAGGAACTCCGTGCTTTGGCGCTGCCTGCGCTTTGGCAGAAGGCACGGGAGCTTGATCTCCAGAATGCCGTCATTTTCGCTGATCTCAATACCCTGCATGGTTTCAGCAGACCGCAGATATTCCTCTTTTTTGATGCTGGTAGTGGCATAGATCAGGTGGCGCAGCCGGCAGGTGATCCGCTCGGCCCGCAGCGCCGCATCCGTGGACAACACCTCGTAGTTGTCGGGATAACGCTGGATATCCGTCGTGTTCATGGCATAGAGCGCATTGTTCAGCCGTTCGATCTCAGCCAGAATAGATGTAATTCTTTGTGATATGATGGCCCTGTTCAAGAAAAAACTCCTTATTCGATTTGATAATACTGCACTTCGCCGCCCGAAGAGACGGTACAGTAGCCACTGGTGTTTGGCGTGTGGATCTCGGCGATCTGCTCCGGCTGCTCAATCAGAACGATGTATTTGGGCGGAACCTCTTTTACCGCGGAGAGCATTTGGTTGATAAGCTGCTCTTTACCCGGCTCCGCGTAAATGATCTCGTAAACTTCGCCATCCGCAAAAAAGATGATTTTGGCGGGATAGTCACTGACAGAATGATATTCCACCTGCTCCATAAAGTCGGTAAGAACCCAAACGGCCTTTGAAAGCCCGTGATCGATGCTCTCCTCCGCATCAGCGGGAATGCGGTAATACTCGCCGCGCTGCACAATGCGGCCCTGCTTTTGCAGGTAGGACAGCAGATTCCGGATTTTGCTTTCCTTGTGCGGATAGAGCTTCAAAAGCTGCATCTCCGTCAGAGCGCGGTACATGGAAACATCCCGCAGGATGCCGGCGGCTTCCTGCCCATAGATCTGTTCCCTCGTTTTCATTGAAACATCTCCTCGTTATGCGTATTGAAGCCGTATAATCGCCGTATTGCTGTTGGTTGTGGAGCGTTATACGTCTTAAATGCGTATTGTGTACGGATTAGCATGGATGCTGCTTTGGCGCAGCACGCTGAGCAAGCTCGGCCAGCTCCCGGCGATCCGTGGTGATCAATTCCTTTTCCATTTGACTGCACTTGATCTCCACGGCAATATTATTGTTATTTGTGCTGATGAGAGCGCTGCCGCGCTCAAAGTGCGTAATTTCCATCAGCTCAGCTTCAGACAGATGCAGAACGCCCTGAACACGCTGGGCTTCCTCCTCTTCCAGATTCAGCAGGATCTTCGTTTTGCTATTGTTGATGATGCCCTTGCCATATTTACCGTCGTCCAGCGCAAAAAAGTCATTGAGGTCCTGTGTGGCGCAGACAAGGCTGCCGCCATAGCCGCGGATCGTCTTGGCAAGCTCCAGAACGGATTCGGCGGCCTGCCGGTTGCTGCTAGCGCCGATGAGCTGCCAGCACTCGTCCACGAAGATGGCTTTTTCCGCCGTGCGGTTCTCTTTGGCCTTGTCCCATACAAAGTCGAGAGCAACAAACATCCCCACCGTCAGCAGATCACCGGTCAGCTCAGAAATATCAAGGACGATGTACTTGTTGTCCAGCGCCACATTGGTTTGCTGATTGAAAGAGCGGGCAGAGCCGTTGACCAGCCGATTCAGGATGTTGGCAAGGCGCTTTGTTTCCGGAGAGGCGGCGAGAATTTCATACAGGTCGCCCAGAATCGGCATTTCTTTATAGCGCCCGGGATTTTTCGGCTGTTCCAGAGAAGCATTGTCATGTGTGATGCCCTTGACCCCGTAGGTGCAGATCATGGCATCATCCAGAAGCTGCCGCTCCTCGTGGGACATGTCCGGAATTAAGAGACTGAAAAACGTGTGCAGCCGCTGAATTTTGGCTGCCAGCAGAGATTTTTCCGCGCCGGGGCCATCCAGCAGATCGTCCACGGACTTATCTGCCTTGCGGATCTCCATGATGTTGATGCAGTTTTGAGAAGCCGGAGATATGGAGATAAACTGTCCGCCGATGTTGGAACAGGCCCGGTGAAACTCATGCCCTTTGAGCGGCGCGATGATAAAGACCTGAATTCCCTTGCGGCGCATACGCAGAGCCATCAGCTGAAGCGTAAAGGTTTTTCCGGCTCCGCTGGTTCCGAGAATGGCAATATTGGCATTCTTGTAGACGCGGGAATCGAAGATGTCCACGATGATGAGAGAATTGTTGTGTTTATTGACGCCGAGAAGAATGCCGTTGTCATCGCACATCTCATAGCTGGTGAAGGGATAGCAGCTGGCGGCTCCCGTTGTCAGAACATTCCGCTTAGACCGCTCATAGAGCTGGCGCTCCAGAGAAACCAGAGGAAGAGAGGATAAAAAAGCCTGCTCCTGACAAAAGGAACAGGTCTGTACATCCATGTCCTGCGAAAGCAGGAGTTTTTTCATTTCCGCGACCTTCCATTCAAGGTCATCCACGCTGCCGGCTGTGACGGTGATAAGCAGGTTCAGATAATAAAAATCCTCATTGTTGGAAAGACCGTCTTTTAGAAAATAGCCGCTGCGGATCGCACCGTCGAGGTCGTCAAAATCCGTGTTGGTGTCGCTGGTTTCCTTAATTTTGCTGCGGTTGATACGGAGCTGCTGCCCCAGCTTTCTGACCATGCGGTCCTTTGGCTGCCGCGTCAGAAAGACGTCCAGATCGATCCCGTCGCCGGCGTTGACCAAAAGGCTGAGCCAGCCAGCAGGCACTCGTGCTTTATAGCCGTCCGAGGGGACCAGAAGATAAGCATAGTATAGTCCGTCTATACAGAGATAACTCCCATGGCTGAGGTCGATCCGGTCAGGCGCATAAAACTCGTTGACAGGAATTGTATTGATGTCTCGTCCGGAGGCCATGTAGTCTGCCAGAACGGACTTCACCCGCCGGTAGAACGGCTCACTGCTGGCTCTGCGGCAGAGAATGTTATAAAGAATCTCCGCCGTGGCGTCGTCCTCGTTCTCAGGGGAAATGACCTCGTTGCCGCACTGCCGCAGATAATTTGCCGCCGTGCGTGCGGCTGTTTGCAGGGAAGCGATTGCATCCTCTTCCTCATGGCCGCGTTTGGTGCCGGGCAGCGGTTCATACTCGAAAACGAGAAAAAAGCGCCTTGTGATTGCCTCACGGGAGCCAAGCTGCCGAATGAGCTTCAGGTAGTCTTCCTGCAGGACACGGCAGCGCGGATCCTGCTCATGCTCCAGCTCTCTGCGGACGGTATCCAGATGCCGGTTAATGTCCGCACGTTTTGTCAATGCCTTGAATTGCACCTTGACCGGGGCAATTTTCAGATAGGAAATGAAGGAGTAAATGATGCTGCGCTGCTCTCTCGCGCTGCGCAGCAGGAAGTTGACGGGAACCACCTCTACAACCTTGACATAGCGGTGATCTCTTGTATAAATGACGCCGTGCTCAATCTTCTCGATAGGGATATAGTCCGTCAGGGCATTAAGCGGCTGAACGGCTTCTTCCTCCTGCAAGAAGGTCTTGAACTGCGTCACGCTGCGCTGTTTCAGATCAACAGAAAATCGGCTGCGGCTTTTGGGGAGCGGAGGATCTTCTGCTTCGCAGTCGCTTTTCCGCTGCTGCGCCCAGCTGGGCAGCAGCGTTTTTCCATTTTTGCCGCCCTGCGTCCCATCGCGTGAAAGGATTCTGCGGTTGTGCAGAAAGCAAAAAAACAGGCGGATAAAAGCGGACAGGCTCATGCCGGATACGCCAATCAAAGCGAGAAGCACCAGCGGAAGAGCCGTCAGGCATAAAATCACGACGCGGGCGGTGAGGGAAAACGGAAGGTGCAGAACCGGCACACCAACCGCGAGGCCAAGGATGACCGCCTCAATCGTATTGCGGGTTTTCAAAAGCCCGCCGAAGAGTGTGCCGCCCTCCATAAAGTTGGGAGGAATCACATAAACCTCAAATTCTTCCGGTTTCATAGACAGCCTCCCTTACATCCGGTCTTTCCGCTTCGGCGGATCAGGCATCTTCTTGACAATCTCCTTATGATAGTCGATTTCACCGTCCGGTGCGGTAAATGGCTTCTTGATTACAGTGTCAACAGCATACTGCTTGTACCATTGGGCGCCATCGGCAGAGAAGACTTTCTGGTGTTCACCGTCCGGCGCGGCATATTGCCCGGTATGGTACATTCCAAAGGAAATGCCCTCCGGATGCTCCGGAGAATACTCTGTGCCGGTGATGCGCCCGCCGCCGATCTCAACGTCGGAATAGGATATTTGCGGTGCGGCGTCTCCCTGAGCGGTAATGCCCATGTAGGAGGACAACGCCTGTGACGCAAACTCTCCGGTGATGGAGCCGGTGGAGTGCAGGTCTCCGGCTGCGACCATACCTATCACATCGTTGGCAAAACGCCCGCCCTCCAGCATGGAGTTGGTAAAAATACGTCCGCCGAGGCCAACGGAATGCTGTGACTCCCTGCGGAGTGAGGAAACCGAGGCGGTTCGGGTACTGGAAGCGACTTGCTGATGGGTCACACCCGTCTGCGACTTTTGAGAAGCGCTTTCGCTGCGCGTCTGCTTTGCCTGATGAACAACGCTTGCTGCCTGCCGCTCGGCATTTACAGTACGCTCCGTGGCCTGATGCGCGGCGGACATGGTGGAGGAAGACGCTTTCTGTGTCGTTTGCGTCGCAGTTCTTACGGCATCATTGGTGATTTTCCGACTGACAACGCCGGCCAGACCACCTTGCAGAAAGCCGGAAGATCCGGATGCGGCGGCGCCTGCGCGGCTGGAGGCTCTGTCGGCAAAGTTTCCGACAACTTTTCCAGCCATGCCGGCAGCGAGGGAGACACCCTTGAATGCGACCATCGCTTCACCCAACATGGAGCCGCCGGTATGCCCCACGTTGACACCGATACTTGCCATGAAGCTGTCGATTTTCTGTGAGACTTTGAGAAACCCAACCGCACAGAGAAACCAGACCAGGACATTTCCCGTCACGGCCTCGCGGCTGGAACTGCTGACTGCGGCTTCAACATCGCTTTCCTCCAGAGCAAACGCAGGTACCGCCAGGGCAAGCGCAAGCAAAAGAACGGTGCCCAGCAGCGGAATGATTCTATGATATTTCTTCGTGGTAATAACCTCCTACATGGAAAGCGGATTTGAGATGAATGTGCCGACCATCGTGATAAACAGCCGAAGACACCATGCGTTCATCAGCAGCAGGAATATCTGGCCGCCGAACATCCGGCACCAGCTCTTAAAAATATTTGCGGTGGATTGCGATGCGCCCATGGCAAAGGCTACCGGTGCGGTATAAACCAGGACGCCCAGCAGTACATACCGTTCTGCCGCTTCAAACAGCAGCTTAATGTAGTTCCACGCAAGAATCAGTGTCAGAATCAGAACGATCAGCGCAACGCCGCCGTTGGCACAGACGCCGATGATGGTCAGCAGAACAGAATTGAAGCTGGCAAAGTCCAAAGAAGGAAGCTCTGAGGACAGTATCCACGCATAAGGCGTTCCGCCTATCGTCAGCGCAATGTTTACGATCTCATCCGCATAGTACGCAAGCACAATGAACAGGATCGCCTTGGCTGTCAGCCTGACCGGATCTTCAGCTTCAATTCCCAAGCCCAGTCCGTAGTTCTTGAACAGATTCCAGACCCAGCTTAACAAAATCAACCCAATGGCAAGTGCCACCAGAAGGCTATACATGGTTTCCGCTGCGGGAAAATATCGCAGGAATGTGTTCATGTCACAGCCCAATGCCCCCAAAACAGAGGTGTTGATCATATCCAGACCATACATGATCTGCTCTGCGATCCACTCTACAATACCGTCTAAAATTCCCATAGCTTTTACGGGGCGGTCCACTGCCCACCGCTGAAGAAGGGCGTAACATAGCTCATAATGAAGCCAAGGCCATTCAGCACGGCCCATGTGATAATGATTCGCTTGAGCCATGCCCGGCTTTCATCGACGGTTCGGCCGCTGCGGGAGAAATTCATCATCAGCAGTGCGACTGCGGCCGTAACGATGGCTGCAATCGTGGAGATGCCGAGGATCTGCGTATAGACATCCCGCATGATCTCATTGGCCTTCTCCCACACGGTTGCGGCAGAGGCCGGCTGACAGAGAGAAGCGGATAGCGTGGCGGTCAGAAACGCCGCATACAGCCAACGGCCGATATTGCCACGTGGCTTTTTCCCAATACGGGGAGACGGACACTTGTGCTTCAAAAGCATTACCTCCTTGTGTTGCCCAAAAGCAGGAAACAGCACCCAGCGAAAGCCAGATGCTGTTTCATTGACCGCAGAAAGGCAGAAAAAAGACGCACATCAAAAATGGCGTCCTCCTGCGGCTGCTTTTGGTTTGTTTATAGTTTTGAGCATACTTAGTTTAACATACGGCGATTTTGCGTTCAATAGCAAAACACTTCCAATTTTCTCCCAATATTCGTGCATGAGGTATTTGATGCTGTTCCCCAAATGTCTAAATCCATATCAAAGGCCGTGTTGGATGAAAGTAAAAATATATCATATATGCTGATCGACAAAAACCGTGAAAACTTGACAAATGGTGTATAATAACGGCAAGTATTTGCATGTATGCTGAATTTGACATATTATATGGGACTGGGGGACTATAATTATGAAGAGCTCCAAAGTTCAGAGATGGCTGATATTTGGGGTAGCTGCATCAGTATTACCATTTATACTTTCCTGTGGCTATCAATGGATTGCGGGAGCAAGGATCAAGGATCTGATCTATGAGTACTTTCCGGATTTCTTGCTGATAGTTCTCTCGGTGGCGGTAGGTGTATGCAATAGTGCAACTACGGTCAGTCATCCGTGGAAAAAAGGAAGTTTAGTTATTGCAGGCATCTCATTCTTTTTTTGTTGGGGACTATACTCATGGCTTTGTGGTTTGGATCATGAAGTTGCCCGTGATCGCCTAAAAATAGTTATGATTACTGCCTGTGTCATGTATGTGCTGAATATCATTTTGGGCGCACGTTCCGAATATAAACTTGATAAGGAAATAGAAACATCTCAAACTCAGGAGATAGTAGAGGCTCGGTAAATGGAAGTAATGAAACGACATAGATGGACTGTTGTACTAATTGCAATAGGATTGTTTTTTTTGATTTTTATAGGGAGTGCGTTAACCACAAGGTTTCAAAAGGATAAAACGTATTCAAAGGCTATTGAACTGATTGAAGATGGAGACTATGAAACGGCAATTGAACAGTTGAAAACAATAGGGCTCTACCAAGATGCGAAGCGTTACATAGCATATGCACAGGCATTACAACTTGAAAGCGAGGGGAAATACAAGGAGGCCGCAGATATTTTTCGCTCGCTAGAGGGATTTGTGGATAGTACGAATAGGGCCGAGTCGATTGAGGCTCGCTTAAAGCAAGAAGAGCAGACTGAGCGTATCTATGAACAGGCGACAGAAGCATATAGTGACGGCGATTATTTTAAAGCATATCAACTGCTTGCGGAAATCAATGAGTATAAGAATAGTGCAGCGCTATTGAAAGATAGCATAGTGAAAGCTAACCGGCTGAGTCGGTCACATACGATTTCGGCAGGTATTCAGTGCTCTGCTGGGGTAACCGATAGAGGCACTGTCTTATTTTCTGGAAGAAATTTTATAGGGGAAAGTGAAATTCAAAAATGGTCTGATATTGTTTCTGTCTCGGCAAGTAATGAGATTCTTGCGGGGCTTAGGGGTGATGGCTCGGTGGTTATAGCAAAACGAAAATTGCACTATAGTTATCGAATTGATGTTAGCGAATGGAACGATATTATTGATGTGGCTGTTGGCGAACAATATATTGTTGGACTTCGCGCTGACGGCACACTGACCGCACAGGGAATTGATGGTTATGGAGAGACAGATATTGACGAATGGACGGATATTGTACAGATAGATACAGGGTGGCAACACACGGTTGGACTGGATAGTACGGGAGTTGTACATATTGCAGGATTTCGTGCGGAAGAGCTGTTGAACGAAATTGCTGACAAGCAGGATGAGTGGACAAATGTTGTTTCAATTTCGACGGGAGGTAGTTCTGGCCGTAGCACATTGGGGAAAGGTCATATCGTAGGATTACGAAGTGATGGGACCGTCGTTGCTGTAGGGGATAATTCATTTGGGCAGTGTAATGTAGAAGAATGGAGAGATATTATAGCAATATCTGCTGGAGATTATCACACAGTTGGACTGAAATCTGACGGAACGGTTGTAACAACTCAGAGTGAAAGTGAATTGCCTAAAACTTGTGAAATAATTCGAGACTGGGTGGATGTAACAGCGATTTCGGCTGGATATGGATATACACTTGCGCTTAAGTCGGATGGAACAGTACAAGCGGCGGGCTTTGACCAAGATGGGCAAAGTGATGTAACTGACTGGACAAAAGTGCTTACTAGAGGAGAGTGGCAGATCCCGTTTATAACTACTAAGTCTGAATAATTCATAGATAAATCTGGCTCGACACAAAAGTTTGCCGAGCCAGATTTGCATTCTTGAACACGGGCGACCGCAGCCTATGGCGGGAAACTAGAAGGCTAAGTCTATTAACTATCTGCTGGGAAGAATATGTCAAGTGTTTTCAGAGTTGCTTGTGCAGAGAACCCCCAAAGCACAGAACTCAGCGCTGTTACAGCGTCTTTCCGCAGACGGTAATAAGTGCTGGAGCTGATATCTCGGATATGGGGACGGAGTACTTCGATGATCTCATCGACATTTTTTAGCTTCTGCGGAGACAAAAATGAGTAATACAGGATCCAGTAGTAGACCTCTCCGTTTTTGTGATGGGTACGAAGAAGATTGATAGCGTTTTCAAGCAGCGTCAACATTTTGTAGCTACGCTCAATACACTTGGCGTGATCTTCGATGATGGTTCCACCCAGGTCTGCTCCGGCCATATAAATAGAGTCTAAAAAATCTTCAATGCTGCAATCGTAGTCGATGCGGAACTGATTTTTTACTTGCCGAACAGAAACTTCCAAACTCCATGTTACATCCCGATACTTCTTGAGTAGCTTCCAAGTGTCGTGATAACGATTATCCTCCTCCGGACGCTTTTCATGTATCGTTCTTGCCATTGTTGCACGCTCCTTCCGCTTCAGAATTTGGGGTGATCGTCATTTCAAATCGATATAACGGCGGACTGCCGGTACTGCAGCAGATCACCAGGCCCGCTGAAATAGTGCCTTTCTCTATTCCTACCGTGCAGTCATCGGATAATGGATATAACATATATTTGGATTTGGGGCACGAAAGGCAGGAAATGCCTTGCGCTTCAAGGGTTTGCAGCACCTTCCGAACGAAGTACAGCATGTGAGATTTTGAAACGCTGGGAAGCTCTGTTGAAACGCAAATCTGCTCATCAGAAATTGAGACGGACTCTGGCGGAATGGTATCCGGCACAGATACGTGAAGGTTCAGACACATAGCAACCTCCTCCTTGTCTATCATAACATCTGAAATTTGAAACATGGTTGAGAGATAATTTTTTAGGTAAATTACCGTTCCGCTGCGGCCTGGAAAAGTCAGCAGCGAAAGATAATCAAGATCAGCTAGCTTTTTAAGTAGCCGACCCACGCTCGAGCGGGAGATGCCCCAGCGCTTAGATAATTCACTGTAATTGACGAGCGGACTCCCGGTGCCGTTCCTGAAATACGCGACTGGCCCGATCTCAGAGCCGCGTACTTGCTGATCCTTATAAATTGCAGAAATCCAAAGATCCAGAATGACATCCATCTCGGATGCGCGTCCCGCAGAAATCAACTCCGTTGCCGTTGAAACAGGAATGAAGAAAAAGCCGGAGTCTTTTTGGCATGGGCAGTTATAATCAAGCGCGGTGTTATTGCGCCGCCAGTCCGTAATGGAGAACTTTACGATATGCCCGCGGCCGAGGCGGGTAAATGTAATGAGCTGCCGATCCTGCAAGGATTTTAGGATTGCAAATGCCTGATAGTGAAAGCGCACACGGAACCATTCTGTGACGTCGGCGATGGAGCAAACCCATTCTCCTGGATAGACAGTGTATGAGATCCTGTCTATGCGCCGATACGAGGTTCTGAAGTTGGCATAGGAGCAAAGAACTACAAAATAAAAAAGACCGGAGCATCCGCCTGTGCGAATGCTCCGGTCTGCGAGTAGGTCCTGTACGAATTCTCGATAGATTCGGCAGCGAGGAAAATCTACAATCTGCCTGAGTTCAAGCTGGTAGTTTTTCATATAAAATCTCCTGTTATTTTTGACAGATGGAAAGAATCTCATCCTGTGCTAAAGGAATGTTTAGAAGTATTTAGATGCTAAAAACCCTGCTAAACGAATTAGGAAACACAACAGAACAGTTGATGAAGCTCTGTGCGCTTGGTGCAATAAAGAGCACTGAAAAAAGTGTGCTCTGGGGCACGGAAGCTGTTAAAATGCATCTATAACGGCTTATGTGATATTAGATTGGTGCTTTGGTAAGGATGAGGTCGGCAGTTCGAATCTGCCCAGCAGCTCCAAAAAACACCTGAAATCTTCGGATTTCAGGTGTTTTTCGTTATAAAAATGCACTTTTAGGTGTGGGTCAAAATGTGGGTCAACCGCCTGACCCACACCGTGACCCACACAACGAAATGTGCGGAAAGAGCCAAAGAGCACCGGAGAGGAGGTTTTGCCCCCTCTCCGGTATTTCGCATCCTTTTTCTGCTTACATCACTTGCGCCATGAAGTTGCCCATCGTTTGTGCGGCTTCGCCCTGCTTCTGCCTCGTAGCGTGGGTGTAGGTGCGGAGTGTGAATCCAGCGTCATAGTGGCCGAGCATACTGCTGACGGTTTTGACGTCCACCCCATTTTGCA
>ERZ859738.170-NODE-170-length-48865-cov-3.165642_pt1 | contig 48865 bp, 49 predicted proteins | sample MGYA00510122_ERZ859738 | MGnify/ENA primary metagenome ERZ859738 (study PRJEB30046, sample SAMN00715139) | human gut metagenome | study: EMG produced TPA metagenomics assembly of the A metagenome-wide association study of gut microbiota in type 2...
GATTAGGTCTTGCTTGGATACGAATATGTTTAACTCCATTCTTATCAGAGTAGCCTGCCCTATTTTCTTTTGCCCGACCTGTGGAAGAAGACTTGGTTTTACCAGCAGAGAGACTGGGTATCGCTGTATGCAGGCACATATCAGTGGTCTTAGTGGGTGTGCGGAAAGTAAAATGGACAGGAAAGAAGCAGAAGAAACAGTACTGGATGCAGCCAGAAATATGGCACAATTCATTTCGGAAAATCTTGAGAAAAAGAAAAGAGAATGGCATAAAACAATTTTGAAAGAAGAAAATATCGCAACACTGAAAAGTGAAAAAAAGCGACTCTCGTCAAGAAAGATGAAACTATATTCTGATTATCGTTCAGAAGTGTTGGACAAGGAAGGGTATATGGAAGAACTGGAAAAAACGACTTCCCGTATTTTAGAAATCACTTTGCAGATAGCAGAATTGGAGAATGAGATTGCAGTAGCGAAGAAAAAATGTGATGAAGCAACAGAAAAAGAAATGGAAGTAAATGAGATTGCAGCATTGCAGGATTTTGACAAAATACAGCTGTCAAAGATTATTGAGAAAGTCTTTATTTATGAACCAGGTCGTATGGAGATAAGCTGGAAGATGGATGACATTTTCTACAAAGAAGAAAAAGCATAAACGGAATAAGATTGTTCGCAGGAGCATCACTGGATGAAAACAGTGGTGCTTTTTGCGAATTAAAAGCAAATTTTTTTTAGACTTATATTGACAAAAGCAGAGTTGTTGGCACTTACACGAAAAGATGTTGATTTTGAAAGAAATAATTGCCCGAAGCAAGCTATGACGTTGCTTGGAAAAAAGATTGTGGAGCAGAGTGTGATAGAGAAATATTTATGAAATAGTTGCGAAACAAAAGGAGAAGATAGTGGGTAATGTATTGAGAAGGCAGATTATAAAGTACGAAAATGAATACAAATCTTTTATGGGAATTGAAAAATTTCCTAAATATAGACTTCAGTTTAAAGAGGTATCACTAGAAAAAGCGGATGCAGTTGGATTTGAAAGTGCGGCTTCGACGTTTTATCAGACGGCTACTAAAGAGCATACGTTACTGATTAGTGCAAATCTTCCAATGCTACGATATTTAGCATTTCATGAATTTACTCATATATTTGATGCAGAGATGTATGCTAAAGGAGATAAAACTCGATATCTAGGTATTACGGGATTTAGTGAGTATCATGCTTCGCAAGTGGAATTGCTACAATTGTTGGGAGTTAAAATGTTGAAGGGATTCCAGATTTTTCTATGAAAACAATAATAGAACCTTTGTCGGGAAAAAGAAGTGTATTTCAATATGTTGATGAAAAATATAATCATGCTATCGAATTGTTTAGTAGAAAAGATTTTCCGGCAAATATTGAAATATTAAAATCTGCTATTGGTGTCTTATATAATTACTGGGGGCTACGTTCAATATGCGAAATGTATTCTATGGATTATGTTGAGAGAATTAATAATGAGATTTTTTTGAATTATATTTCAACTCTACATTTTTGTTCGGCAAATAATCTAATGCATGGTTGGTTCGACGAAAACAAAATAGAAGTGAGTATGCCCCAATATATGAATATCATGTTTTCGATCATTGCAGATTATAAATTAATGTGAGTGTGTATAGGGATACACGAGAAAAGAAGTAGATGTGTTTGGCATCTACTTCTTCTGCTTACATGTTTAAAGTGTAACCATTTTCATTTTAGCATCAGCTTCTCGGTAATTTGAGAAGATTGTCTGATGGTGTGTCATTAGGTTCGGAACGAACATATTTTTCGTAGTTAGAACTTAATGCAGGAACCAAATCCGGATAAGGTGAGATGTTAACATAAATGCTGTTGGGGTGGGACTTAAGATGATCATATACGTCAGCCTTTTTGTAATAACCGGGATTGGTACAGCCTTCGATATAAATCTGATCGATTTCTGTTGTTTTGGTTGAATTTGCACAATCAGGTTTCATTTTGATTTTTGTTGCTTTCATTTTTGTTTCTCCTTTTAAAATAATATTATAATCTATGTAAACAATAATAGAGAAACCGTAACGAATGAACGTTCTGCTTGAGCATAGGAACTAATCTGTGGTACAATGCTTTTGGGAAAGTACATATGTACGCAGGAGACCAGTATTCTATTCGTTAGATGCTGGTTTCTTCTTTATTGGAATTTTCTGTTCCTATACTCAATATATCACCATCCAAAATAAATGTCAATAAAATATTTGTCCCAATATTGACAAAAACGTCCCAAGGTGTTAAGGTGTAGATAAGAAAGAGAATTAGGAGTGGATCATATGAAAAAGAAGTGCGTTATTAATTTAATTAAATACCATGCGGAGAATAATGATGCGGGTTTTCGAAGTGAAGCTTATGAAATAGCAAGATATTTTGACGAAGTAGGAGATTATCAGCTTGCAGAATATATTATGGCATTGATGTCAAATGCAAATACATTTGTTCCGCAAATGAGCGAGAATAAATCTGCTATGTTTGAAAAAATTGAAAAGATAAGTGATCCTTTATGGTTGCCGGAAGACATTACTCAGGATTTATTAGGAATTGTGCATGCAGTAGCACATAATGCAGGAATAAATAAATTTTTATTTCAAGGAGCACCGGGAACCGGTAAGACAGAGGCCGTTAAGCAACTGGCACGAATATTGGAAAGAGAAATATATATGGTTGATTTTTCGGCCATCATTGATAGCAAAATGGGACAAACACAGAAGAATATGTCGGAACTATTTAAGGAAATAAACAGTTTTGTTCATCCGGAAAAAGTTATAGTATTGTTTGATGAGATAGATGCCGTTGCTTTAGACAGAACAAATGCCAACGATTTACGTGAGATGGGACGAGTAACATCTTCGTTGCTTAAAAACATGGATCGCATGGATGAAAGAATAGTGTTGGTAGCAACTACAAATCTGTATAAACATTTTGATAAAGCATTGATTAGACGATTCGATTCGGTGATTGATTTTAATAGATATTCACAAAGCGATTTAATGGATATATCTGAAGAATATTTGAATAAGTTCTTAACTAAATTTAACTTGGCGAAGAAGGATATAAGATTATTTAGAAAAATAATGATGTTGCTGTCGCCATTACCATATCCGGGGGATTTGAAGAACTTGATAAAAACAGCAGTGGCATTTAGTAATCCTGATGATGAACTGGACTATTTTAGAAGATTGTATTATGCAATTACAAGTGAAAAACCGGAAGACATTAAAAAGCTGCAAGAACAGAGATTCACCATAAGAGAAATTGAAATTTTGAGTAAAATACCTAAGAGCAGTGTTGCTAGAGAGTTAAAGGAGATGAGTGAAGATGAATAATATTTTGCAATTAAAAGGTCAATTTCAAAAGAGAAAAGCACCCAGTGGTTTTGGACCTGTCAATTTACCAAAGGGGAAATCTGTCAGTGCAGAGCATGTTTTGAACTTGAAAAATCAGTTACAAGATATTATTTCGTTTTGGAATAAGGAAAAAACAATCAATGGAGCCTTGGTTAGTGTATATTACAGAAAAGTTGTAGCAAAAAGTAATAGAATTCAACTCCTGCTGTCAGATGGAGGAAAACATCCTAACCAATCTGTGAGAGGCTCAAAGTTCTCAGAGGGCTATAATAACAAGAATGAATGGGTGAAAAAACATGTATTTACCTACTTTCTTGCTATTGATTCTTTGAAGAAATCGGTTATGCTTTTGGATAAGTGTGCAGTTATTATCCAAAATTTTTATAATGGAAAAATTTCAAGTGATGATACAGAACGTATTAATTCAGGCATATATAATGATAGTATTATGAGTAAAAGTTCGTTTCTGAAAACACTTGTAGATTGTTTTTATGTGGAGAATTTCCGTATTGATCGTGCACCTAAGACAACGAGGGAGCAGTCTATTGTAACTATATATAAAACAGGTGTTGATACGACAGAGTTGTTAAGCAGATTAGGTATTAATATGATTAATGCTAAAATGATAGATGAAACAACTTTGCGAATGGAAAAAGAAGAGATAGACATTTTATGTGATAAAGCTCCTTATTTGATTGCAATGAGTGTTAAGGACTTTGCAGAGATTGACTATGATATTACAGATAGTGAGGGCTATAAAGAACAATTATCGATTGGAAAGCCTGGAAATGAGCCGATTGTAGGAGTTATCGATACCCAGTTTGATAAGAAAGTATATTTTGGTGATTGGGTAGAGTATCATAGATGTATCAGTGATGATATTGAATTGCATACAGAGGATTATTTTCATGGTACTGCTGTAACATCTATTATTGTTGATGGTCCGTCTTTGAATCCAAATTTGCAAGATAATTGTGGTAATTTCAGGGTTCGCCATTTTGGAGTGGCTACAGCAGGCAGATTTAGTTCGTTCGCAATATTGAAGCAAATTCGTGATATTGTTCGAAAGAATCGCGATATAAAAGTGTGGAATTTATCATTGGGTTCTGCAATGGAAATTGATGCAAATTTCATATCTCCTGAAGCTGCTGAATTGGACAAAATTCAATATGAGTATGATGTAATTTTTGTAGTTGCAGGTACAAATAAAAAGAAGAACTCGGATGTTGATAAAATTGGCGCTCCGGCAGATTCGCTTAATTCATTGGTTGTGAATGCGGTGGATTTTAACGGTAAACCGGCATCTTATACACGTAGAGGTCCAGTGTTATCTTTCTTCTATAAGCCTGATGTTTGTTACTATGGTGGAGATGGTCCTGACAAAATCGTTGTTTGTGAACCTTTAGGTAAGGCAACTGTAACCGGAACATCGTTTGCGGCACCTTGGATAACTCGCAAAATGGCGTATCTTATACATGTTATGGGTTTAAGCCGTGAAGTGGCAAAAGCTTTAATAATTGATTCTGCGGCAGGATGGGATCGACAGGATACTATTAAATATGAAAAAGGATATGGCATTGTACCCAAAAGGATAGAGGACATTTTGTATTCTCGAGAGGATGAGATAAGATTTATTATGTCTGGAAGCATAGATGAGTATGAAGTATATACGTATAATATTCCGGTTCCACAAGATATGAATGCACATCCCTTCTTTGCAAAGGCTACACTTGCTTATTTCCCGCAAAGCGATCGAAACCAAGGTGTTGATTATACATCAACGGAGATGGATATTCATTTTGGAAGAATTGCGGAGCAGAAGGGAAAAGCAGTAATTAAAGCTATAGATTATAATAAACAAGCAGAAGAAGGTCTCAATACAATCTATGAAGAAGATGCGAGAAAATTGTATCGTAAGTGGGATAATGTCAAGCATATTAGCGAGGCGTTAAAAGAAAATGGTCGTCCACGCAAGGCGTATCGATCGGGAATGTGGGGACTAAGTATTAAAACAAAAGAAAGACTTGATCCGAAAGCCGGAAGAGGGTTGCAATTTGGTATTGTTGTAACTTTGCGAGAAATGAATGGTGAAAACAGAATAGATGACTTTATAAAGATGTGTATGATGAGAGGATGGGTTGTTTCCAGACTTGATGTGCATACACAGGTTGATGTTTATGTTAAAGCCGAGGAAGAGATTACATTTGAATAACTAGAATTGTTATGCGTTATTGTAGGTGTGTAATAAACAAAAGTGTATAATTTAATAAGAATGTTATTACAAATAAAAAATTGTGAGTAACAATTTTGTAGGAGAAAGGAGTTTATTGTGCATGGCAAAAAAAATTATGTTTGCAAGGTCAAATGTCGAAGGGGATTTTAAAAAGGAAATTTATTGCGGGGATTTAGATAAAAATGACTATGAAACAAAATACAAAGGGCATTTGACTTGTATAAAGGGATGTCCGGCTAGAATCAAATTCACAGAAAGAAAAAATAATGTTAAATTCTTTAGCACATGGAATAAAGAGGGGCACTTACATAAAGAAGGTTGTCCTTATCATGTTGATTATAAGGGCAAAATGGGAAGGAAAAAGCTAAGTGCTTATTATGAAAGCATAGAACTTAGTGAAGAAACTATTTTGCGCCGATTACAAAGAAAAATGGAGGGCTTACTTAGACAATATTCTGACGAAGATATAATTGATCCGTCAAATGGTAGTATGGAGGTCGATGCAATTGGCGAGGATGAAGCTGTAGTATTTGAAGGTGATGAAAATGGCAATAAGAGTGAATATATGCCAAGAATTCGTTATGAGGATGCTGAATATATAAGTACGGATGATATTGGATGTAGAAAATCGGTTTATGGATTTATAAGTAATGTCCAGTTAGAAGAGGATAAGAACAAGAGAAAATTTGCATATTTTAACTTGGCGACAAAGCATAGTACCGTAAACATTGCTTTTCCGGAGGCTTTCTATTCGAATGAACTGTCGGCTGGGATGGAAGAATTTGAAATATACATATCAAAGGTAAAAGAATTAGTAGAAAAATACCCTGATAAAATTATGGTTATTGCATACGGAGACATAACTAAAAAGAAGAGAGATAAAAATGGAGTAAATGTTTCGGTTATTTCTCCAAATCGGATTTTGGTTAATAATAAAACATACAAGCAGATTGTATATGGAGAAATCTAAGTGATAAATGCAGTTATCGGGAAAACGGAACATATATGATGTAGCGTAAAAAAATATATCGGATACTTCCTGAAATTGAAGGTATCCGATATATTTACGCATTAAAACGCTTCCAAACTATCCTCCGCATTCACCCATGCCTGAATCTCGCCATCCAGTGCAAGCAGGGCGTATTTCAGTGGATTATCAATCGCCAGAGCATTTAGGCACCGTTGAGAATTAGGCGTGGTCCGTATTCCTGATTCTGCCTGATTACAATCAAGCCGGAGGATGTAGCCGTTATAGTGGTTAATGTCGATGCTGTTGTGCATCGGGTTATATTCTGCGTGTATCAATTTCATTGTTATCAGTCCTTTCGTTTTAATTGGAGGTAAAAAGCCCATGGGCTTATTTTGGACTTGAAAAACTTTCGAAATAGATATAATAATCACAAAATGTACTATTTTATGAAATGAAATATCACTAGAAATATTCAGAACAATACAAGTTGTGATATTAACAGTTGTGTTGCTACAATCATCGAGTAATCTACGCGTAAGTAACGAGAAGATTAGATAAATAAAAAATATCCGGAGAGTGTTTACACTCTTCCGGGTATTTTTTTGTTTATCGATTAGCAGTAATATTGACAATGAAATTACCGGTATGTTATTTTGTAGATGCAAACAATTGGGTGGGCTTATAAGCAAGCCCTGTGCAGTAGAAAAGGAGATATCAATGAAGAAAATCTTGATTACCGGTGGAACCACATTTGTCAGTAAGTATGCAGCAAAGTATTTTGTAGAGCATGGATATGATGTCTATGTAGTGAACCGTAATTCAAAACCGCAGGTTAAGGGCGTGACGCTGATTGAAAGCGACAGGCATAATTTAGGGGATAAGCTGAAGAATCTGCATTTTGATGTTGTTGCCGACATAACCGCTTATGATGCACAAGACATAATTGATTTACATAATTCGCTGGACTCTTTTGATCAATATATAATGATCAGTTCCAGTGCGGTATATCCGGAGTATGGTGTACAGCCATTTCCTGAGGATTCTGAAAGAGCAGTAAATAAATTCTGGGGAAAATATGGAACAGATAAGATCGAAGCAGAAAATGCACTGTTGGAGAGAGTCCCGGATGCTTATATTTTAAGACCGCCATATTTATATGGTCCTATGGACAACGTCTATCGGGAGGCGTTTGTATTTGACTGTGCAATGGCAAACAGAAAATTTTATTTGCCGGAAGCCGGTGAGATGAAATTACAGTTTTTCCATGTGGAAGATTTGTGCAGGCTGATGGAAGTATTAATTACAAAGCGCCCAACTGATCATATCTTAAATGTCGGAAATGAAAATGTAATATCGATAAGAGACTGGGTTATCAAATGTTATGCCTGCTTTGATAAAGTACCGGAATTCGTATCGGTACCGGAAACAGTAGAGCAGAGAAATTATTTCAGCTTTTATAATTATGAATACTGTCTTGATGTGACCCGGCAGAAGAAGATATATCCGGAGACGATGTCAATGGATGCCGGGTTACAGGAGGCTGCAAATTGGTATATAGAGCATGAAGGTGAGGTAAACAAGAAGCCATATTGGAAGTATATCGATGCCAATTTGGTATAAAGGTAATTGACATAATAAAATGACAAGCGTGTGTATCAGGAAGAAATTATGATGGAGATAATAGAAGTAGCGGATCTGAATCGATCGGAGCTGGTGGTTTATGCGGAACTCTCGGAACGGCAGCTTGCAACAATCTATGAACCGGCGGAAGGGCTGTTTATTGCTGAGAGTCCGAAGGTGATCGGGCGGGCGTTAGATGGTGGATATGAACCGGTGTCTTTTCTGGCAGAAAAGGGACAGCTTGCAGAGGCCGAGGAGATTCTGAATTGGATGGAGGATGTTCCAATCTATGTTGCACCGGATGAGATATTGACGAAGCTTACCGGTTATCATCTGACAAGGGGGCTCTGGTGCGCGATGCGCCGCAGGACATTGCCAACGATAGAGGAGGTATGTCAGGGAGCGAAGCGGATCGCTATTTTGGAAGAAGTGGTCAATCCGACAAATGTGGGAGCATTGTTCCGCTGTGCCGCAGCACTTGGTATGGATGCAGTGATATTGACCGGTGGCTGCAGTGATCCTCTTTACAGGCGTGCAAGCCGTGTGAGTATGGGAACGGTATTCCAGATTCCGTGGACAATGTTGTCAAAGAAGGATGGTGTCTGGCCGGAGCAGGCAATGAAGACATTGAAAGAAATGGGCTTTAAGACGGCGGCAATGGCACTCCGAGAAGATAGTGTAGGAATTGATGATCCGCAGTTAAATAGTGAGGAAAAGCTGGCAATTGTGCTCGGTACAGAGGGCGATGGGCTGGCCGGAGATACGATAGCTGACTGCGATTATACGGTTATGATTCCGATGGCACATGGCGTAGATTCACTTAACGTAGCGGCGGCAGGAGCGGTAGCTTTCTGGCAGCTGGGACATCAGCGGCAGGAGTAGTATCCGTTTGTAAAGATTGTGCGTCGACGGCAGGAAAGGGTGGTCTTCTGGCAGTTGAGATACCGCTGACAGGAATAAATAGTATTCATCTGGAAAGTTATAGCATCAGTCGCAGAAAGGAGCAGCCCGCAAGAAAACATGCTGGGAATATATTGATGACGATTTGGTAAAATAATAAATTGACAAATAATAAGATGGCAGTATAATGATTGGTAGCACTGAATTGGTGCTACCAATTTCTTTTATATGAAAAAGTATAGTTCAAACGAAAAAGGATAAAAAATGTAGAGAGGATATTTGAATGAAGTATATTAGACAGTTTTTAATCATTCTTGCAATTTCATTTATCGGGGAACTGCTCAAATATGTATTACCTTTGCCGATTCCTGCCAGTATTTATGGAATGGCGATTTTATTTGTATGCCTGATGACTGGATGGATCAAGTTAGAAGCAGTGAAGGAGACAGGGAAATTTTTAATTGAGATCATGCCATTGATGTTCATTCCTGCCGGTGTTGGTCTGTTGGTTAGCTGGGGAACGCTGAAGCCGGTGCTGATTCCGGTATGTGTGATCACGGTCGTTACAATCATTACGGTTATGGCAATGACAGGCAGACTGTCACAGTGGATCATCAGAAAGGATAGGAAGAAAGAGGAACAAGAGGATGCATGATTTTTTTGAAAACTCCCTGTTTGCGGGAGTTACACTTAGCCTGATCTCATATTTGATCGGGTCAATATTAAAGAAAAAATTCAAACTGGGAATATTTAATCCGTTGCTGATCTCGATTGTAGTTACCATCCTGGTACTGGTTGTGAGCAGGGTGGATTATGATACTTATAATGAGGGCACCCAATATTTAAGCTGGCTGTTGACCCCTGCAACTGTATGCCTGGCGATCCCACTCTATGAACAGTGGGAACTGCTGAAGCATAACTGTAAGGCGGTTATGGCAGGTCTTGTTGCCGGTGTGGTGACAAGTCTTTGTACGGTGTTTGTATTGTCAAAGATCATGGGACTTACACATGAGGAGTATGTAACGATGCTTCCGAAGTCTATTACGACTGCGATCGGTATGGGTGTTTCAGAAGAACTGGGTGGATATGTAACGATTACGGTTGCGGTTATTATCGTAACGGGTGTTCTTGGAAATATATTTGGTGAATTAGTGTGCAAGATTTTTCGAATCACCGAACCGATATCAAAGGGTCTGGCATTTGGATCTGCATCTCATGCGATCGGAACGGCAAAGGCGATCGAGATCGGTGAAGTGGAAGGTGCAATGAGCAGTCTGGCGATTGCGGTTTCCGGTATTCTTACGGTTGTGCTTTCGTCGTTATTTGCGCATTTTATGTAGTTATATACGCCGCATTATAAAATGCAGGGGTTTATTTCAAATTTATAGATCAGATATCAAAATATAGAAATAACGAAATTTATTGATAGTCAGGGAGACGAGTATGGAAAAACAACATGTTACATCAGAATATGAAAAAGCAATTCAATATATTTACAGCCTGATGCAGGACGGAACCTTGCAGAACGGAAGCAAGCTTCCAACCGAACGTACGATAGCGGAGACGTTAGGAATCGGAAGAAATTCGACTAGGGAGGCACTCAGTATCCTGCATGGCATGGGAATGATCGAACGCGTACAGGGATCGGGAAATTATATATCAAAAAATGCCGGAGAGTCGATCCGTCAGATGCTTATGATGATGCTGGCACTTGGCAGTATCACGAAATCCGAGGTCTGTGAGTTCCGTTGTACAATGGAAAAGTCTGTATGCAGTATGCTGATCGAGAAAGGAATACCATTTGAGTGTCAGGTGCTTCTGGAGGATAATTTGGCAAGGATGGAGCAGGCGGATGGTTCCGAACTGGTTAGCGTGGATAAGGAATTTCATGAATTGCTGATCCGGGCAACAGAGAATGAACTATTTTCGATGATCATGGAGGCGGTTATGATCGTTTATCGGGAATGGATCGATCTGGTGCTGCGACGTGTGAATACAAAAGAAAAGACAAACTTGCTTAATTATCACAAGCAGATCTATAATAGTGTATTGGAACGTGATGAAGCAGCCATGAAAGCGGCGGTAGACGGGCATTATCATTTGATCAGCCAGATGCTTGCATTGTAGGTGAATAGAGGTAATATATAAGAAGGAGGTAAGAGAGTATGATCGTAACACTTGGAAGACAATGTGGATGTGCCGGAGATGAAGTTGGAAAAAAATTATCGGAGCTGTTAGGGATTCCCTTTTATACGAAGCCAGAACTGATCGCGCTTGCAAAAGAAAAGAAAATTTATGAAAAGTATCCAATGTATTTTGGTGAGCAGCCGGTAAATGCGATGATCAGTTCGGTTGCGGATGATTTCTGTCCGAAGAATCAGTATGATACACCGAAACGGGCATTGTCAGCAATGTTTGGCGGACAGAGTTTTATTATTATAGGACGTGCTTCGAATTATGCCTACCGGGATGATAAGGATGCTGTCCGGGTGTTTCTGTGCGGAGATAAGAAGCAGCGGGCGTATCATATCGCAGGAAAGCATAAAATCTCGGAGCGAAAGGCTATAGCGCTTGTTGAAAAGACAGATGAGAAACGGCGTGGTTATCACAGATATTATACCGGAGAAGAATGGGGCTATGCAGAGAATTATGATCTGTGTATAGACGCGGTACGACTGGGTGTTGATAAGACGGCGGAATTGATCGCAGACTATGTAAAGCATGTCGGAGGAAGATAAATGACAACGAGAGAAGAAGCGCTGGCATATGGACTGTCTTTTCCTGATACATATCAGCAGGCGCCATTTCATGATCCGAACTGGCAACTGGTGCGTGTGAAAGGAAGCAAGAAGGCATTCCTGTGGACATATGAGAGAGACGGATATATTAATCTGAATGTAAAGGTCGATCCGGAATGGCGGGATTTCTGGCGGAGCGCATTTGACTCGGTGATACCGGGCTGGCATCAGAATAAGGAGCATTGGAATACGATCGTTCTGGATGGAAGCATTCCGGATCAGGATGTGAAACGGATGATTGCAGAGAGTTATGATCTGGTGACAACCAGTCCATCAAAGAGAATCTATGAGGCTGTGAAAAAGATTCCAGCCGGAAAGGTTGCAACCTATGGTCAGATCGCGGAGCTTGCCGGGGATAAGAAGATGGCGCGTGCAGTGGGAAACGCGCTTCATAAGAATCCGGATCCGGAGCACATTCCCTGCTTTCGTGTGGTAAATGCAAAGGGTGAATTATCCGGAGCATTTGCATTTGGCGGAAAGAATGTACAGGCAGATCGATTGACGGCAGATGGAGTTACAGTTGTCGATGGACGGGTGGATATGGAGAGATTTGGAATAAAGATCTTAGATGGAGAAATCATATAAAAATATATAAGTGAAAAATGATTTATATGCAGGAAATGACCGTTCAAATACAAAGGTTATTTGAAACAGAAAACAAGTCATTTTTGCAAGACTACTGTACAGGCAGGGGGAGGCAGTATATAATATATCCGTAATTCCAACATGGGGATTTAAATGAGGTTTGGGATACATATATAACCAGAGACTTGTCGGGGGCGATAGTCTCTGGTTTTTTTGTTTGGAATGCATATTTTACGGAGTGGAAGTTAATTATTTTGTAATTCCGTTTGAATGTGTAAGATTTGCAGGCAATTCTTTATTTGAAAGGAAATAAAAATGTCAGAATATCAGTATGTAGAGCATGAATTTGCTCCGGTATATAATGAAGAATCACAGGTGCTGGTTCTTGGCAGTCTGCCCTCGGTGAAATCCAGAGAGCAGGGCTTCTACTACGGACATCCGAGAAACCGTTTTTGGAAGGTTGTGGCAGCTGTACTTGGTGTACCGGAACCCTTGACGATAGAAGAGAAAAAACGGATGCTGCTTGCCGGTCATGTGGCGGTCTATGATGTGATCCGGGCTTGTGAGATCATCGGTTCCAGTGACAGCAGTATCCGAAATGTTGTTCCTGCAGATATTAAAAGCATTGTAGCACATACTCCGATCCGGGCAGTTTTTACAAATGGTAAGACTGCCGGCAGATTATACAAAAAATATCAGGCAGAACATATCGCTCTTCGAGCTGCCATCGACAAGTCCGGCAAATGCAACGTTTTCACTGGAACGACTGGAAGAAATATGGAAGCAGGAGTTAGGAAAATATTTGTAAAAGTATTTTACATTAATTATACACAACTTTACAGATTCATCAGATGGTTTTACCTGTGTATGATAGCGGGCGTTTTTTTGTATGATATACTGCATTCAGACCAGAATTTTCTCATGCCATTAGCTTATTTTTAATTTTACAAAATTCTGGTGGGTATGGTATAGTAAGGATAACTTTTTTTCTGATGAACAATAGACGCGGAGGTTACAAGGAAATGTCTCAGATAACGAAACGTGCGTTGGAAGCATCACTGAAGAAGCTTCTTACAAAGAAACCGCTTGATAAGATAACGATAACGGATATCACGGAAGACTGCGGCATCAACCGAATGACATTTTACTATCATTTTAAAGATATCTATGATCTGGTAGAGTGGGTGTGTGTGGAGGATGCAACGAGGATACTGGGTGAGAATAAAACCTATGATACCTGGCAGGAAGGCTTCCTTCGTATCTTTGAAGCGGTGAGCGAGAATAAGACATTTATGATGAATGCATATCATTCGATCAGCAGAGATCAGGTAGAAAAATATCTGTACAGTCTGACGTACGATCTGATGATCAAGGTTATTGATGATAAGGCAAAGGACATGCAGGTTCGTGAAGAAGATAAGAAGTTCATAGCTGATTTTTACAAATGCTCCTTTGTCGGCGTATTGCTTGAGTGGATTGAGAATGGCATGAAGCAGGATCCGCATGTGATCGTAGATAAGATAGGACTGGTGATGCATGATAATATTACTAGGGCACTGGAAGCATTTCGGACAGATGCCTTTCACAAAAAAACAGAGAGCTGACAGATACATTGAAAAAACAATGTATCTTATTTTTCAGACCGGTTATCCCATCAAAACAGGGGAAATGATAAAATTTTAGACAGAACAAGTACCGTGAATATATTTTTATCACGGTACTTTTTTTGTTTATTGAGGGCAAAAACGGGGCATCTTATAATAAAGACAGTTTTTGAAATAACTGGTCTGTTTGCGGGCAGGCTGTATAGATTGGAGGTAATTCGTATGTATTATGCAAGTGGAAATTATGAAGCATTTGCCAGACCTAAGAAGCCGGCGGGTGTGGATCAGAAATCGGCATATATTATAGGTTCGGGACTTGGTGCATTGGCAGCAGCCTGTTTTCTGGTAAGAGATGGACAGATGAAAGGCTCACATGTACACATTCTGGAGAAAGACCCGATTCCGGGCGGTGCATGTGATGGTTATCAGTACAGCGATATTGGCTATGTTATGCGTGGCGGACGTGAGATGGATAACCATTTTGAGTGTATGTGGGATCTGTTTCGTTCGATTCCGTCCATTGAGACAGAGGGCATCAGTGTACTGGATGAGTATTACTGGTTGAATAAAGCAGATCCGAACTATTCTTTGTGTCGGGCAACTGAGAATCAGGGACAGGATGCACATACCGATAAAAAATTCGGATTATCCGATAAGGGTGCAATGGAAATCATGAAGCTGTTCTTTACCCCGGATGAAGAATTATATAATAAACGGATCGATGAGTATTTTGATGAAGAAGTGCTCAACTCTAACTTCTGGATGTACTGGCGGACGATGTTTGCATTTGAGAACTGGCATTCTGCACTTGAGATGAAGCTCTATATTAAGCGTTTTATCCATCATGTCGGAGGACTGCCGGATTTCACGGCACTTCGTTTTACCAAATATAACCAGTATGAGTCCATGATTCTTCCGATGGTAAAATATCTGGAATCATTCGGTGTGGTGTTCCATTATAATACCAAGGTTATAAATGTGGAATTCGAGATCGAAGCAGGAAGAAAGCTGGCAAAGAAGATTGATATTATCCGTGACGGTGAAGCAGATGCGATCGACCTGACCGAGAATGATCTGGTATTTATCACAAATGGCGGCTGCGTTGAGAATTCTTCATACGGAAGCCAGAACAAACCGGCTGAGTTCAAGACCGAGATTCGCGAAGGCGGCGGATGGGATATGTGGCGGAAGATCGCTGCACAGGATCCATCCTTCGGACATCCGGACAAATTCTGTTACGATCCGGAGCAGTCAAACTGGATGAGTGCAACAGTGACAACTCTGGATGAGAAGATTCTTCCATATATTAAGAAGATCTGTAAGAGAGATCCGCTCTCAGGCAAGGTAGTTACAGGTGGTATTGTAACTGCGAGAGATTCCGAATGGCTGCTTTCCTGGACGATCAATCGCCAGCCACAGTTTCGTAATCAGCCAAAGGGTCAGGTGCTTGTATGGGTATATGCCTTATTCTCGAATAAACCGGGTGATTATGTAAAGAAGACCATGCGGGAATGCACCGGTAAGGAGATTTGCGAGGAATGGCTCTATCATATCGGGGTACCGGAGGAGGAAATACCGGAGCTTGCCGAACACAGCGCAAATACGGTGCCAGTTATGATGCCATATATCACAGCATTTTTCATGCCGCGTGAGAAGGGCGACCGTCCGGATGTCGTACCGGAGGGAGCGGTCAATTTTGCATTCCTTGGACAGTTTGCTGAGACAGCAAGAGATACGATATTTACAACCGAGTATTCGATCCGGACAGGTATGGAAGCAGTATATACTTTGTTGAATATCGATCGTGGTGTGCCGGAGGTCTGGGGCAGTGTCTATGATGTCCGCGACCTGTTAAATGCGACAGTAGCGATCCGGGATGGAAGAAAGATTACAGATATGAAGCTTGGTCTGAAAGAAAAGATCGCGATGAAAGAGCTTTTAAAGGCGGTAGAAGGAACCGATGTCGAGAAACTGCTGCGGGAGCATGGAGCGATATAGGAACAAGACCTGCGCAAAGAAAGTATTACGAGAATAGAATGAAAAAGTAGCAAAAAGCATCTGCCGGAGCATGGATGATAGAAATTCATGACGGGTGGATGCTTTTATTTATATATAGTGATATAATATTAATATCCATAACACTTGCATATGTAAGGAAAATAAGAGGAGGAAGGCGAATGAAAAATCTATTCAAAAAAACATTGTTAGCAATTACTGCGATCCTGTTGTGTGGAATGTTATATGTGACAGGCTCCAGTGTGAGTCTGGCGGCGACGGATGCTGAATCAGCACAGGAAACAGGAGAAAATGCAGAGCTGACAGGAGCGGCATCAGGTGTCAGACACGTTGCTGCAAGGGGAATGTATCATTCAGGTGATTTTATTTATTTTAAATCATCGAAAGGAATACTTGCTTATAATCTAAAAAAGCATGCTGCCCGCTATGTGGTAAAGGGTGAAGGTATAGGCAGTTTTTTGGTAAACAAGGGTTATCTGTATTACAATGTGAATAAAAAAGCTGACTGGGGCATTTACAAAATAAAAACAACCGGAAGTTCCAAACAAAAGCGGTTATGTAAAGATGGAAATTTAGGCTTTATCCGGAACAATCGTCTTTATTATGGACATTCCGGTTTATGTTCCATGAAGCTGGACGGAACAGATAAGAAGTGCCATATGAGAGTAAAGGATAATGCAAATGGAATGGTGTTCTATTATAAAGGCAATTATTATTACAGCGTATTTCCGTATTTAACTGAGTCGTACTCAGTTGATACAAAATTTAAACATAAAAAGAAATATAAGCCCGGAAATGACAAGGTGAACGCTGCATTTGTCAGAGCCTTTGATGATATGCAGTATAATGAGAGCCTGACTGTGCGGGGATATCAGTATGGAACCTTGATTAAAAATGGAAAAAGCTCAAATTCCATTTACAAATATGCAGATTCTTATTATGGAAAAAGTACAGGAAAACGAAATAAAAAGATCTATCAGTCATCCAAAAAGAAGCTGCGTGTATTGTCGGCGTGTCCGGGATATATCATGATCGCAGAAGGTAATAAGGATGCATCATATGAAAAAGGAACCGTAAAGATCATAAATGAGAAGGGAAAAGTCCTTGCAACATTAAAAAAGAGTCAGAAATAAATATAAAATATGTAAAATAATAAAATGCTCTGGCAGAGGTGTGGTTTGCCAGAGCATTTTTGTGACCAACGGTCAGTATAAACATTTGTGTGAAGAAAGCTGACTGTTGTCACATTTGTCAGAGAATCCAGAAAAGAATCCTCGTAGCTGGAAGGACTGCCACATGGCAGATTCCTGTGTTTTGGTTGTGTTTAGAGATGTGTATTATTATTTATTAAACAAGTGCTTCGCCAAGTGCAGTACAATCAGCAAGACCTGCTTCATCCGGTGTTTCATGGCAGATCAGTGGAGCTGCTGCAAATACAGCACCGTCAGCCTGGCACTGAGCTTCCCATGTATCCATCCATTCGCCGCTTCCCCAGCCATATGAACCGAAGATGGCGATCTTCTTACCGTTTAATGCCGGTTCACATTCAGCGAACATTGGCTCAAACTCGCTTTCTTCTAAGACTTCAGCACCCATAGCAGGGCAGCCAAATGCGATTGCATCATAGTTATCTACCATATCTGCAGTAAATTCTGCGGATGTTAAAAGATCACATTCTGCACCTTTTGCTTTTGCACCTTCTGCAACAGCCTGTGCCATTAATGCTGTATTACCTGTGCCACTCCAATATACAACTGCAACCTTACTCATAGTAGGTTCCTCCTTATAATTCATGTATTTTATATTTAGAGATCTCCGCGCGAAAATGCTTACGGGAATTCCCTATATTCATTTTGTTATGTGGACGCCATGTGCATAAATACTTATTTTGTTATGCAGATGCTATAATTATGCAGCAACCGTCAACTGCCAGATGGTTCGTCCCTGATGCCAGAGATTTGCATAGATCTCACGGCATTTTTTAAATTTGGCAAATGTTTTCTGGGCCTCACCCAGATCTCCGTATACCTTCCAGTCGCCCATGCCCTTGCAGTTGCTTCCGTGGTATTTGATAAATCCGAGAACATCATTTAACGGGTAGCCAAGGAAGACACCGATCTCATGCGGAAATTCTTCCGAACCATGAAGACGTGTACGAAGCTGTTCAAGCATTTGGTCGATCGTTCCTGCCTGATATCCTGTGCTTACAAGAAAAGAGAGGATCTCCGGTCTTGATAATTCGCGACCCATAGCATCCGGTCTGTAGACATAGATCAGGGCAGTTTCAGCATTTTCCCGGAGGATCGTGATCCGGATCCCTTTTTTCTGAAATTGTGCATCCCAGACAGCCACACTTTCGTATAATTCTTCTCCAGAAGAAAAACGATAAAGAAACAGGCTGGCAGGTTTTAAGGATGCCAATGTAGGCGAACAATGTGTGATCAAATATTCTTCAAACATAATCTGAAACTCCTGTAACATTAAATTATCAAATGCGACAGTGTTAGTATGTGTCGTTTCAGAGCCGTTCATACAACGGTTAGCCACACCTAACTCATGGCTGCATTATACGGTGTGTTCTTGTAAAAATCAAGCGAAATACGTGATAGAAATTCTCAATTAATTCGACGTATTTTTGTTGACGACAGTGGCTATAACGTGATATTTTTTAGTTGGTTAGAAAAAACTAACTAAAATCTTGTGAATAGAGGAATTGGATAATGATGAATTATTTAGAAATCGAAAAAGTAATTGGACGAGAGATTATTGACTCAAGAGGAAATCCTACAGTAGAAGCAGAAGTTATTCTTGCAGATGGTACAGTTGGACGTGGCGCAGCTCCAAGTGGTGCATCAACAGGTGAGTTTGAAGCACTGGAGCTTCGTGATGGCGACAAGAATCGTTTTGGCGGTAAGGGTGTCCGGAAGGCTGTGGAGAATATCAATACAACAATCAATGATGTGTTGGTTGGAATGGATGCATCAGATACATATGCTGTTGACCAGGCAATGATCAAGGCAGACGGAACAAAGGACAAGTCAAATCTTGGTGCAAATGCAATCCTTGCTGTATCAATTGCAGCAGCAAGAGCAGCAGCTATTTCACTGGATGTACCTTTATATCGTTTCTTAGGTGGTGTAAGCGGAAACAGACTTCCGGTTCCTATGATGAACATTATCAATGGTGGATGTCATGCATTATCATCCGGTCTGGATGTTCAGGAGTTCATGATCATGCCGGTTGGTGCTCCTTCATTCAAAGAGTGTCTCAGATGGTGTGCAGAAGTATTCCATGCACTTCAGGCAATCTTAAAGGAAAGAGGACTTGCTACATCAGTTGGTGATGAAGGTGGATTTGCACCTGCACTTGCATCTGATGAAGAAGCAATCGAGACAATTCTCGAAGCAGTAAAGAAAGCCGGATATGAACCGGGTAAGGACTTCAAGATCGCTATGGATGCAGCTTCATCCGAGTGGAAGACAGGCAAGGTTGGCGAGTACAAGCTGCCAAAGGCCGGTACAGTATATACATCAGAGGAGCTGATCGCTCACTGGAAGAGACTGGTTGAGAAGTACCCGATCATCTCCATCGAAGATGGTCTGGACGAAGAAGACTGGGAAGGCTGGAAGAAGCTTACAGCAGAGCTTGGTGACAAGGTTCAGTTAGTTGGTGACGACCTTTTCGTTACAAATACAGAGAGACTTGCAAAGGGTATCGAACTTGGCTGTGGTAACAGTATCCTGATCAAATTAAACCAGATCGGTTCTGTATCAGAGACATTGGAAGCAATCAAGATGGCTCACAAGGCCGGATACACAGCTATCTCATCGCACAGATCCGGTGAGACGGCAGATACAACGATCGCAGATCTTGCAGTTGCTTTAAATACCTGCCAGATCAAGACCGGCGCACCATCCAGATCCGAGCGTGTAGCTAAGTACAACCAGCTCTTAAGAATTGAAGAAGAGCTTGGTGCTTCAGCCGTATATCCGGGTATGAAAGCCTTCAATGTAAAATAATTATTGTCATATATTTTCCTCAAAAAAATATGAATAAATGGTATGGGAGACGTAAGCAATACGCCTCCCATATTTTATATGTAAAATAAGACCTGTAAGTAGAGTTTTTCACTGCCGGGTGGTATAATTTTAAACAAGTCATATTATGTTGAAAAGATTCGATGGTTGTGATTACAGACATCGGATCAGGATAATGGGAGGGCATATGAGTCGAATACTGATCATAATAGCAGTCTTACCGGCATTGATCCTGCTGGGTTTTATATATATGAGAGACCGGAAAGAGAAGCCGCCGGTCAAATTAATGGTATTGCTTCTGGCACTTGGTGCAGGTACGATCATTCCGGCAGCGATTGCAGAATTTATCGGGCAGTTAATCGTTGCACAGACAGATACGGATCATCAGACGATGCTGCTGGTGCTCTGCTTTCTGGTGATCGGAATTGTGGAGGAGCTTGGAAAATATCTGGTAACGGTCTGCACTACATGGAAAAGCAGAGAATTTCAGCACAGCTATGATGGAGTTATTTATATGGTCTGTGCATCGCTTGGCTTTGCTATATTGGAAAATATCTTATATGTTGCTTCAGGCGGAATCGGAACGGGCATCCTCCGGGCATTTACCGCTATTCCACTTCATTGTACGGTAGGTGTTATCATGGGTGCACTTTATGCGAAGGGCAGAGAAGCGGCATATGCAGGTGACCGTGCGGGTATGATCGGATTTATGGCATGGGCATATATCGTGCCGGTATTTATTCATGGCTTATATGACTATCTTGTGATGGCGGCATCGTATGGATATATTTCGGAGGCATGGGTATTCCTGATCCTTGGAGTGATGTATGTACTTTCAATTTTTCTGATCTTTTACTGTTCAGCGCATGACCGCAGAATTGACGGCAGACCGGAGACTGCAGATTATGGGATGTACCGGATGGATTTTCGCAGACCGGGCAGAGGATATTATTATCCAGATCAACCGGATTACCGGGCGGGTTATCCGGGCTATCCGGGTGGTGATGCATATGGTCAGGCCGGAGGATATATGCAGAATACAAATTACAACCCATACAATGGTGGTTATACACAGGGGATGAATGCCAATGCAGGTCAATCAGCCTACGGCACAAATTCCGGGTATGAGGTAAAGGATGATTATAATCGAGGCAGCGCATATCCGACTAATATGGAGTACATGCAAAATACTGGTTATAACCCTCAAAACGGTTATACTGTGAATAGAGCATATATGCAAAATGGCGGCTACATGGGAAATGTAACATATCCGCAAACTGGAGTGAATCCATATCGGCAGCAGGAGAATCCCGGATCACAGAATTATCCACAGAGTTATACGTCGAATGGCACTGGTACGGATTATGGCATGACAGGGTACAACGGACAAGGACGGAAATAAGACAGGAATTGTGGCAGAAACGCTGAATATGCCTCACGTTTTGATGGAAGAGACATATGATGAATATATAGGAATCCATATAGCAGGAACATTTGCCAGGGGGTGAAATGATGAGATTTCACAACATACCGGTCCGCGATATCATGCAGGAAGCAGTCCGCTATGGCGGGGTGATCGTGGACATTCGTACAGAAGAAGAATTTCTGAGAGGGCACATACCGATGGCAGTCAATGTACCATTGTCGGATATACAGTATGGTAATTATAATCTTCCTAAAAATAAAGTGCTGCTCACATATTGTCAGTATGGAGGCGGCAGTGCACTGGCAGCGAGACTGCTGTCGCAGGCAGGATATAAGGTGATCAATACCGTTGGGGGAATCGTACAGTATAAAGGAGCATTGACGAAAAACCGCTGACAGAGGGTGTAACTAGCCATTATGAAAGAGAAGAAAATGTGGTTTGAAAATGAGAATAACAGAATAGATCGATCCCGGACATGACAGAACCTGTTAAGGAAGTGCATGACCGGGATTTTTTTGTTTAATTTACTTGTGGTGGCAGGGGGAAGTATGTATAATATGGACAGGGTAATTGGCGGGTATCCCAGGATATTCCGGAGGTACTTATTTTTTTAGAAAAGAAAGGATATAGGGTAAATGAGAAAAAGAATTTTAGGAACGATCATTGCGGCAGGTTTTTTTGCTGTAGCAGCATTTGCAGGGGCAAATGGACTGGCAGAGACACAGGCGGCATGTGAACATTCACAGGTGAAGGATGGAGCCTGTGTGGATTGTAATGATCCGGTAGAATGCATCGAGGTAGAGGATGCAAGTGGAACAGCAAAGGGCACTTATTCTAAACTAGAAGATGCAGCGGCGGCTGCCGGAAACGGTGATATACTGAAGCTTCTATATAATTGTGAGAGTACATCAACATATATTGATGCTGGGAATAAGAATCTTACGATTGATCTGAATAAGAAGGAGTTAAAGGCTGTTCATTTCGATATCATGGGTTCGCTTGTGATAGAAAATGGAGAATATAGTGGCTATATAAGGAATGCAGCGACAGGGAATGAACATACATTAACATTTGAAAATGTGAGAGCAGATCTTACGCAGCTTGGATGGTATGCAAAGGGTGGCATTAAACTGGTAAACAGTAATATAGAACAGCAACATGATGGTGCAGCATTTACAGAATGGTGGCTTGAAAAGCTGCAGATGGATCAGACATCTGTTTATAAGATTACAAATTCGCCAAGCGGACTAAGCAATTATGGGTTGCTTTCATTAGATGAAGCTGTGGGCGGTATTGAGGAATTTCTTCCGGCTGGATACACATTGGATGGACAGCCGAATTCCTATAATACGATATTAGATGAAACAGGCACAAAGGCGAGAAGCGTAGAGCTTCGTTATCGCCGGCTGACAGATGCGACAGTTTCTGTATCCATTGCCCCGACTTCTTATGTATATGATGGAAAAGCAAAAGAGCCAACAGTGACTGTCACATACGATGGAAGAGATCTGACAGAAGGAACGGATTATACCTGTACATTTACAGATAATATCAATGCAGGAACAGCAAATGTAAAAATAACAGCAAAGGGTAAGACTTATCACGGAGAAACCGTAAAGAATTATACGATCGATAAAGCACCACAGACAGCACCAACCGGTCTTACGACAGAAAATGAAAGTGCAAAAGGGAAAAAGGACGGTTCCATTAAAAATGTTGATATATCCATGGAATATTCCGTTGACCAGAATGTATGGAAGCCGATCACAGCAAATACGATCACAGGCATTTCTGCCGGTGATTATTACGTCAGATATAAGGAAACAGCAAATTATTATGCATCGGGAGCAACAAAAGTAACGGTTAAAATGTCTGTCCCGGATGGTGGAACAACAGAAAATGTGACAACAGAAGACGTGACAACGGAAGCTTCTACAGATGCAACGACAGAGGATACAACGGAAGCTACAACTACGACAGAAGATAGTACCGATGATACAACGGAAGATGTAACGACAGAGTCAACGGATGATACTCAGGATGAAACGGAAGATGTGACAACAGAATCCGAAGAAGTTGTATCAACGGAGGACCAAACAACAGAGAAAACAGATGCCGATAAGCCGGATGACCAGAAGAACACCGGAGTAAAGACAGGAGATGATTTTGCTATGAAGACAGCAGTTGCAGGTATGATCATTTCACTGGGGCTTGCCGGAATCGTTGTTATAAATAAACGCAGAAAATAAAATCAGAAACAAAGATATAAGAGAAAAGGAGTGCTGGATTTGGACAGAAATGTCTGAATCTGGCACTTGTGATTGAAAGGAAGTATATGAGCAGAATCGAATTGATCGCTCCATGTCATTTTGGATTGGAGTCAGTATTGAAAAAAGAAATCCTGGATCTTGGATATGAGATCGTTCAGGTAGAAGACGGAAGAATTACATTTGCAGGAGAAGAAGATGCGGTTGCAAGAGCAAATATGTTTATTCGTACAGCTGAACGTATCATGATCAAGTGCGGAAGCTTTAAGGCTGTAACATTTGATGAATTATTTGAAGGAACCAAGAGTATTCCATGGGAGCGGTATCTGACCCGTGATGCAAAATTCTGGGTATCCAAGGCTACATCAAATAAGAGCGCACTGTTCAGCCCATCTGATATCCAGTCCATCGTGAAGAAAGCTATGGTAGAGCGTTTGAAACAGACCTACCATGTATCATGGTTCACGGAAGATGGAGCAGAATATCCGGTTCGTGTATTTATATTTAAGGATATTGTTACAATAGGGTTAGATACATCAGGAGTATCTCTTCATAAACGTGGCTACAGAAAGCTGGTTGGTAAGGCCCCGATATCAGAAACCCTGGCATCGGCACTGATCATGCTGACACCGTGGAACAAGGATCGTGTACTGGTCGACCCATTCTGTGGAAGCGGAACATTTCCAATCGAGGCTGCTATGATCGGAGCAAGGATCGCACCGGGCATCGATCGGGATTTCCTGGCTTCCGAGTGGGCGAAGGTCGGAGATAAGAAGATGTGGTACAATGCGATCGATGAAGCAAATGACATGATCGACCATGATGTGAAGATGAATATTCAGGGCTACGATCTGGATAATGAAATGGTGAAGTGTGCGATGGAGAATGCCAGAGCAGCGGGAGTGGATGAACATATCCATTTCCAACAGAGAGATGTAAAGGATCTCAGGCATCCGAAAAAATATGGCTTTATCATCACGAATCCGCCATATGGTGAACGTCTCGAGGATCGGGAGGATCTTCCTGAATTATATAAGACGATCGGGGAAAGCTTCAGACGACTGGATGACTGGTCGATGTTCCTGATCACGTCATACAGTGAGGCGGAGAAATATATAGGAAGAAAGGCGGATAAGAATCGTAAGATCTACAATGGTATGATCAAATCATATTTCTATCAGTTCATGGGACCGAAGCCGCCAAAGAGAAAGTGAGACCAAATTGAAAAAGTTTTTGATAGCGGTAGCAGTTGCAATCTTGAGTGTATTGCTCTATCTGGGCTTCTTCCGGCATCCGGATGTGAGCGTGGAAAAGACCGACGGTTCGGAGGCTGCGGCCGAGGCAATGATGAAAGAGATCGTAACAAGTGCAAATGAAAAGGGTGTTACGTTATATATCAATGACAATAAGATCACAGAGGCGGAATATCAGGCATATTTCAGTGATCGGTTACAGTTGATGATCCCAATCGCAGCATTTACCGATAAACTGGATTGTCTGGTAAATGTATATGAAAACGGAACGATCACACTGGCAAAAGGTGACAGCCTTGTTAAAGTTTATGGTGATTCGGATGTGGTAAATATCAATGGAAATGCAATACAGGCAATCGACAAGCCGGAGAAAAAGGATGATATCATCTATGTGCCGGTGAATGAGATCTGCGAGGCATTAAACTACAGCTGTAATATCAATCTGGAGACAAATGCTGCGGTGTTAAAAAAGATTGCCGAGGAAGAAAAGCTTCCGGCTGCATATGACATGAGAGAACATGATCGTGTATCTCTTGTAAGAGATCAGGGTATCTATGGAACCTGCTGGGCATTTGCATCACTTGCGGCACTGGAAAGTACGATCCGTCCGGCTGAAAATCTGGTGTTTTCTGTTGATCATATGGCAATGAATAACAGCTTTAATGTCAGCCCATTTGACGGTGGCGAATATTATATGAGTATAGCCTATCTTGCAGCATGGCAGGGACCGGTGCTTGAGGAAGATGATCCGTATGGTGATAACCAGACGGTAAATGGATTGTCGGCGGTAAAGCATCTGGAAGAAGCCATCATCCTGAAGGACAAGAATTACGAGGCGATCAAATCATCCGTATACAAATATGGCGGTGTGGAAACGGTTATCTACTGTGATATGAAGAATGCAACGAGTAGTTCTTATTACTATAACAGAAACCGTAGTTCCTATTATTATGATGGAGATCAGACGCCGAATCATGACGTAGTGATCGTTGGCTGGGATGACAACTATCCGAAGGAATATTTTAATACAGAACCGGCGGGAGATGGCGCATTTATCTGCAAGAATAGCTGGGGGCAGGATTTTGGTGACGAGGGATTCTTTTATATCTCTTATTATGATACCAATATCGGTATGAACAGCGTAGTATATACGAAGCTTGGAAATAGTGACAACTACGACAAGATCTATCAGTCAGATCTGATGGGCGAGGTCGGAACGATGGGATTTGATGACAGGCCGGAGGCCTATTTTGCAAATGTCTATACGACTGGAAAGAACGAGACATTAAAGGCAGTTTCTTTTTATGCAACAGGCCCGAAAACGACATATGATGTGTATGTTGTGACGGATTTTACCGATGTATCCGACTTGCAGCAGCGGACAAAGGTGGCATCCGGTGAAATGCAGTACGAGGGTTATTATACGATCAATCTAAATGAGGCAGTACCGCTTCCGGATGATCGGAAATTTGCGGTGGTTGTGCATGTGAACACACAGGATTCCACAATGCCGATCGCAATCGAATATAATAATGATGAGAAAACGGCGAACTTCGATATCACGGATGGCGAGGGCTATATCAGCCTGTATGGCACGAAGTGGTCGAGTGCGGAGCTGGAGAATGACTGTAATGTCTGTTTGAAAGCCTTCACGGATGTGGGGGATTGAATAGAAAAGGAGAAGACAAGATGAAGAAATTGATTTTTGCTACGGGTAATGAGAATAAGATGAAAGAAATCCGCATGATCCTTGCGGATTGTGGATATGAGATCCTGTCGATGAAGGAAGCCGGAATTCAGGCTGACATCGTAGAAGATGGAAAAACATTTGAAGAAAATGCCATCATCAAGGCAGAGGCGATCCGTAAGAAGACAAACTGTCTGGTGCTTGCAGATGATTCCGGTCTGGAGGTAGACTATCTCGATAAAGCACCGGGAATCTACTCTGCAAGATTTATGGGTGAAGATACTTCATACCGGATCAAGAATAAAGCGATCATTGACAAGCTTGCCGGTGTACCGGATGAGAAGCGTACAGCAAGATTCGTATGCGCGATCGCGGCTGCATTTCCGGATGGAAAGACCATTACCAGACGTGGCACGATCGAAGGAATCATTGGATACGAAGAACGCGGCGAGAATGGATTTGGCTATGATCCTATTTTCTTCCTGCCGGAGTATGGTAAGTCCACAGCAGAGTTGTCACCGGAAGAAAAGAATACGATCAGCCACAGAGGAAACGCACTTCGTTTGATAAAGGAAGTTATAAATGAGAATACTGATAATTAGTGATACACATGGAAGAACCAATACGATTCGGGATGTCTTAGATACGGTGGGTGACATCGATATGTTTATCCATTTGGGAGATGTCTGCGGAGATGAAGAATATATTTATGATAACGTAACCTGTCCGATACACATGGTTGCCGGGAATAACGACTGGGATTCCGATCTTCCGATGCAGGAGGAATTCATGATCGGCCGGTATAAGGTATTTATCACGCACGGACACCGATACAGTGTCCATTATGGAACGGACCGCTTACAGGAGCTGGTCAAATATGATGGTTACGATATTGTGATGTATGGACACACGCATGTCCAGAATCTGGAACGATATGGCGGTGCTTATATCGTAAATCCGGGCAGTCTGGCATATCCGCGTGATGGCATGAATGGCAAATACATGCTGCTGGAATTTGATCAGCATGGAACACCATTTTTTGCAGAAAATGAACTGAAACCGAAACGTCGGATGCGCAGCATATTTGAAGATATGTGGGGCGACCGGGAAGAGTAGAGATTATTAGAGACAAGAAAGAGGTCGGCTGTGAAGAAACGAGAGATTATAGAAGGTGTTATAAAAGACTATGATTTCCCAAATAAGGGAAGCTTTGAACTGGATGGCAAAAAAGTGATCGTGAAGGGAGCACTGCCCGGACAAAAGGTGTCCTGTATGGTATCCAAGGTGCGGAAGGATAAGGCAGAAGCACGTCTGTTGGATGTGCTGGAACGCTCCGAGATCGAAGATGCAGTACCACCATGTCCACAGTTTGGCATTTGCGGCGGCTGTGCATACCAGACCATGAGCTATGAGCATCAGTTGGAATTAAAGGCAGGACAGGTGAAGAAGCTGTTAGATGGTGTGATCGATTCAGAGGCACATCCATATGACTGGGAGGGCATCATCGGCTCGCCTGTTACAACTGCATACCGGAATAAGATGGAGTATTCATTTGGCGACGAATATAAGGATGGCCCGTTGGTGCTGGGGCTTCATAAGAAAAACAGCATGTATGATATCGTTCCTGTCTGTAATTGCGTGATCGTAAGCGAAGATTATAACAGGATCGTTTCTTATACGATGGAATTCGCAAGGGCGAATGGACTGTCTTATCATAAGAAAATGCAGCATGTAGGACTGCTTCGTCATCTGGTGCTTCGCCAGTCCAAGACAAATGGCGGACTTCTGGTAAATCTTGTAACCAGCACGGACGGATTAGAGAATCTGGATCTGAATGCATATGTAGAAGGGCTTCTGGCACTTCCGCTTGACGGAACGATCGTTGGTATTCTCCATACGGCAAATGATTCTCTGGCGGATGCTGTTGTGCCGGAGAAGGTAACGCTGTTATACGGAAGAGATTATATCGAGGAAGAGGTGCTGGGACTGCATTTCCAGATCTCGCCGTTCTCATTTTTCCAGACAAATACAAAGAGTGCGGAACGACTGTACAGCAAAGCCCGTGAATATGCCGGAGATACCAAGGACAAGCTGATCTTCGACTTATACAGCGGAACCGGAACGATCGCACAGATGTTATCCCCGGTTGCATCCAAGGTTATTGGTGTCGAGATCGTGGAAGAAGCAGTCGAAGCTGCAAGAGAAAATGCAAAGAGCAATGGACTTGATAACTGCGAATTCATCGCAGGCGATGTCTTAAAGGTCATCGACACGATTGAGGAAAAACCGGATCTTATCATCCTCGATCCACCGAGAGATGGCATCAATCCAAAGGCGCTCCTTAAGATCATCAACTACGGTGTAGATGAGATCGTCTATATCAGCTGCAAGCCAACCTCCCTCGCAAGAGATCTTATGACTTTGCAGGAGCATGGATATTATGTGAAAAAGGCATGTGCAGTGGATCAGTTTGTGAATACCGGGCATGTGGAGACGGTTGTTCTTTTGTCCCAACAAAAAGCGGATGATTATGTTGAGGTGGAATTGGAGTTGGACGAACTGGATGTGACGACCGCAGAGAGTAAGGCGACTTATGCGGAGATTAAGGATTATGTCTTGAAAAAGCATGGGTTGAAGGTTTCTAATCTGTATATTTCACAGGTAAAAAGAAAATGTGGAATAGAGGTTGGGGAGAATTATAACTTGCCTAAGTCGGAGGATAGCAGACAACCTCAGTGTCCGGAAGAGAAGGAAAAAGCGATAAAGGATGCGCTGGAGCATTTTGGGATGGTTTAGACATCAAGAAATTATGATACAAAAATTGGTCATGCAAAGGAGGAGATAATATGCTTGCTTTTAATGAAAATGGTAAATTGACAGAGTATGAAGAAACAAATTTTTTAAAAGTATGTGACTCATGTCACCATATATACAAGCAAAGGGTTGAACAACAACTAGAAGGAATGCGTGAAAGAGAATATGATATTTGTCCTTTGTGTGGTGAAGAAAATGATAGTAGTATGCAAGTTGATTTCTATAATTCTCGATTAACAGAAGAAGAAATATCTAAATTAAGGAAAAAAGCATTGATAAAAACAATAATAGGATACTGCCACAAGCAGTACAAGCAAACAGATTGTTTAGTATGTGATCATCAAAATGGTTGCCCAGGAGAATGTGAAGGTAACTGCAAAAAATGTTTGGAGGAGGTACATTTTCCCAGTAAATAGCCAAATGGAAAAAAGGATTACGACTGCAATAGGATGCTTAATTTTTATGTATGCGATTATTCTGCTAAATATACTTCTGAACTTTTGTATTTGATGAGAAAAAGTCAGGCGCTCGAAGAAATTGATGATTACCATGTCTTGTCCATTGGTTGTGGTGGATGTCCGGATTTGATGGCATTTGAACAATATTGTCATGAAAAATCATATGATAAATCTGTAAGTTATATCGGTATAGATGTTAATGAAAAGTGGAGACCGATTCATGAGCAAATTAAACTATATAGAACAAAAACTTTAAGAAAAACTCAATTTAAATATTTGGATGCTGTGACAGAAGAATACAACATTTCTAATGCAAATGTTATTGTATTGCAATATGTTATTTCACATTTTTATAATACAGGGCAAATAGGTGAAATAGAGAGTTTTTTTGAAAAATTGGTTCAGAATATAATTTTACATAAGGAACAAGGAAAACCACTAGTAGTTCTTATTAACGACGTAAATAGTAATAATAGAGGGCGCGAAAATTTTCAGAAATTGGTTGAAAAGTTAGATGGCAAGGGTTTTACAGAAAACAGTCAAGGATATTATTTTGATTACAATATTAAAAATGAATTTCAGAGATATGGTATAAAACACGAATCAAATAAAATTTTGTATAATATTCCTGATGGACTTTCTATATATCAGCCGTGGGAAGAGTGTTCAAGTGCACAGCTTTTAATTGAAGTGTTATAGTAGGAGGTGATTTGATGATAATTAGTGCAAGTAGACGTACAGATATACCGTCTTACTACTCGGAATGGTTGGTTAATAGATTAAAAGAGAAATATGTATTGGTTAGAAATCCGATGAATATACATCAGGTAAGTAAGATAGATTTATCTCCAGATGTTGTTGATGCAATCGTATTTTGGACAAAAAATCCAACGCCGATGTTGCCATATTTAGAGCAAATTAAAGATTATACATATTATTTTCAATTTACTTTGAGTGCATATGGTCCAGATGTTGAAAGAAATTTACCATCAAAAAATAAAATTATTATTCCGACATTTCAAAAGTTATCCAAAGAAATCGGAAAAGAAAAAGTTATATGGAGATATGATCCGATATTCTTTAATGGGCAGTACTCAATGGAGTACCACTGTAAGTATTTTGAAGTGTTAGCCTCAAAATTGGCTGATTATACAGAGAAGTGTACTGTGAGTTTTATGGATTTGTATAGAAATACAGAACGAAATGTAAAGACCTTAAATATTGTCAAAGATACATATGAAATGCAAGTAGAATTATTACAAAGATTTGTAGAAATAGCAAAGGAGCATGGTTTATATATTGATACTTGTGCTGAAATTGGAGATTTTCATAATATAGGGGTTGAACACGCCCATTGTATTGATAGGGAACGAATAGAGAGAATTGGTGAATTTAAACTTAATGTTGATAAAGATACAAATCAAAGAGCAGAATGTGGATGCGTGGCAAGTATTGATATAGGGGCTTATAATACATGTAAAAATGGATGTCTGTATTGTTATGCAAATTATAGTTCAAACACAGTAGAAAAGAATTTTGGTATGCACAATCCAAAATCTCCTTTATTATTTGGCGAAATAGATGATACAGATGTTATTAAGGAAAGAAAAGTAAAATCGCTTATAGATAATCAAATGAATTTATTTGATATTTAGGAAGAAAAGAAAAATTTTATGAAATACAATTTGTATTTTTACAATGCTAAGAGAAATGTGGTGGTTATGACAGATATGGATGGAAAGAAACTTGTGATTGACTGCGATAAGGCAGAAGCACAGGTTGTGTTGGAGGAGCCGGACGATGCAGGATGTTTGGCAAGATTTGCATGGGAAGAACCGGTGAACTATATAAGCTTTGCCATGCGTCCGGGCGGACCGCAGGATTATGTGGATGTGTGGAATGAGTTGAATTAAAGGGAGATACGCATATGTGTGGAATGACATCTGATCAGTAATGCAAATTGATTGGAGGAAGAATATGAATATAAATATTAGAAAAATAAATGGCAATGAATATAAGTTGATGAACGACTTTTTGTATGAGGCAATTTTTATTCCTGAGGGAGTGGAAGCACCACTGAGAGAGATTATTAATGCACCGGAATTACAGGTTTATGTGCAGGATTTTGGAACACAGAAAGATGATATTTGTTTTGTTGCAGAAGTAGAAGGGAAAATAGTTGGAGCAGTTTGGGTTCGCATCATGGATGACTATGGACATGTGGAAGATGGTGTTCCGTCCTTTGCCATATCTCTATATAAAGAATATCGCAGACATGGTATCGGAACAGCAATGATGAAACAAATGCTTACAGAGTTGAAAAGCAGGGGATATAAGAAAACTTCTTTAGCAGTACAGAAGGAAAACTATGCTTTGAAGATGTATAAAAACGTTGGATTTGAGATTGTTGATGAAAACGATGAAGAATATATCATGGTGTGTGTATTATAATTGTGCAACAGATTGTTAAACAACAGGAGCTACTGGATATGAATAATAGAATAATTTACCATCCATTAACGGCAACTCCGCTTAAAAGAAATATTGCTTATACAGAGTTGACCCCTTGTAAAGAGTTGCGTTCTTATATCAGATGTTATTGGGGATCAGAAAATCCACTTATACAAATCGAAAACAATGACTCACCGAAATTGGTAATCCCGGATACTTGCGTGGATATTATTTACTATATAGATTATACCGATAATGTGGTAACAGGTGGATTCTGCGGAATAAATGATTGCAGTTTCCACACAAATAGCAACGGAACTATTGGGCACATGGCATCGACATTTGCTATTCGTTTTTATGCGTGGAGTGCATATGCATTTGCCGATGACTCTTTGAAATCTTCCATAAATAGCTATTTTGATGTGGGATCAAAATTTGAATGGCTGGACAAGATTATCCGCCCTAAACTGTTGGAACTAAAGTCCATACAGGAAAAGGCTTCTTTTACAGAGCAAGTATTACTGAAAAGATTATCCGATGTGAAAGAAAATACAGTTGTTAACGGTGCGATACATAACATTTTGACAAATAAAGGTTCTATGGATGTATCAAAATTAGCAAAGGAGGCTTTTGTAAGTACAAGACAGTTGGAACGATTATTTCATGAATATATTGGTATTACGCCTAAGAAGTTAAGCAATTTGATACGGTATCAGTTTTTGTGGAGAGATATTTTATGTGAGCCGGATTTTGATGTGCTAAGTGCAGTTCATAAATATGGATATACAGACCAATCTCATTTATTGCGGGAATTTAAAAGGTATCATTCTATGGATATACATGAGGCGAGAACTATTGCGTTAAAAGATGTCGAAAATATACAAGCTGTTTCTTATTAATTTATAGTAAAATAGTTTCAAATTCTGATAAGAAGGAAAGGATGAGAAACAATGAGAGAAAATATAAGTGTCTGTGGTATGGATTGTAGTGTGTGTTATTGTTTCGGTAAAATGTGTAATGGCTGCAATTCGTGTGAGGGAAAAGTGTTTCATGCACCGGAAGGAAAAGCTTGTCCGATTTATGACTGTGTTAGAAACAGTAAATGTATGCAAAACTGTGGAGAATGTAGTGATGTGCCTTGTAAGATATGGTTTGATACCAGAGACCCGAAGTTTTCAGATGAAGAATTTAGTGAAAATGTAACAATGAGAGTACAGACATTGAAAAGGGAATAGGTAATTATGTCAAATAATAAAGAACTTGCAGATTATATAATGGACCAACTATCTGATTTGGGAGACATACGAAATATTCCTATGATGGGCGGATATATTTTTACTATAAAGAACGGATATTTGGCGGAATTTATGGAAATGGTTTTTTGGTAAAGATTACAGAGGCAAGTAAGAAGTATATGCCGGACAGTCTACCAGAACCACCGTATGAAGGTGCAAAACTTATGTTGCCGGTAACAATTTTGGATGATAAAGATGCGTTGCAGATAATGGTAGAAGAGATGTATCCGGAGTTGCCGGAAAGGAAAACAAAAAAGAAAAATAAGTAACGATACAGGGAAATAGGTGAGTCAAAAAATGGAGCACCTTTTCAAAAAGTGAGTCAAAAAGTGGAGTACTTTTCCGAAAAGTGAGTCAAAAAGTGACGCACCTATATAAATATCTGGGGTTTTAGGGAATTTTGCCCTTAACTAGATGCATTTTGCAATGGATATACAAAATGCGTATCTAGCAGAAGACACCATGAGAAATTTTCAATATGAATTTTGAACAGGACTATGGGGAGGCAATAGTATGTCCCAGGGCAGATTAAGTCTTGTAAAGAAGTTTCGATTGAGTCCGGAGGTGGCCGCAGAACTGGCAGAAAAAGCAGAAAAGATGAATATGTCAGAGTCGGAGTATCTGAGGTTTATGATTTCGCAGAAACCTATTGATTATCCGGAGATGAGGATTTTATTGAGGGAGCTTATCAATGAAGTAAATCATATTGGTACGAATATTAACCAGATTGTACATAATAATAATTCCGTTTTATATTCAGAGACGGATAAAGAACAACTGGTGGCATATATGAGAAAGCTGAATGTAGAAGTGAATAAAGTTTACGAAGTGATAAGTGAAAGAAAGTCCGGAAATATGTAAGTAGATTTTTTTTGAATCAAAAATATTGCCTTTTCCGTAGCGAGGCTGTATCATCAAGAAAAAAATTATCGGTATTATTTTGAAAAGATGCAGAAGCGACTAAGGAAGGAGGGAAGCTTTGAATAAGGAATTTGAACGCTGCTGCACATTTCTTGCTGAGATGATGGAGAAGTACGGTCTGGAAGTTTTGCGTGATATAGCTGTAGAACTTCAGTTTGATCCGGAAACTTGGCATGATGATGCAGAAGGAAAAAGACTTCGGTATGAGGCTTATGCGAGGAGATTTCTGGAGCAGTTTCTGGAAGTAGCATAAGGATTACCGGCATCCTGCGAGAGTGGGATGTATACATATGAAAGAGCGTTCAAAAAAGTATCTGAATAAAGAATTGAAAATAATGATACGGATTAAACAATGAGGAATCACTTGATTTGTACAATATGCAAATTAAGTGATTTTTTAATACCTCAAATAGGAATACACAAAAATGAGAAAAAATCACATTTAGATGTTGATTTTTGAGAAAAATTGTATATAATAGAAAGTAGAAAAGAAGGTGAGGTAGCAATCATGTTAATTCAATTTATTTTTAAAAATTTCAAATCATTTAGAGAAGAGGCTACTTTGGATTTGTCTGCGGCGAAGATGACTGAGTTCTCAGACAGAGTTGTGACTGTTGGTGGCGAGAAGATTTTGCCGGTTGCTGCCATTTATGGTGCAAATGCAAGCGGAAAGTCTAATATATATAATGCTTTTGAATATATGTCTGATTATGTTGTAGATTCCTTTAAGTATGGAGACGAAGAGGAAAAGTTTGAGGAGTTCAGACCGACTCCGTTCTTGTTTGATTCCACATCTGCCGATGCAGAATCCAGCTTTGAGGTGTATTTCACATTGCCCGGTGATAAATCTGAGAGAAGCTATAACTACGGTTTTTGCATCAATAAGGAAGGTGTAACTGAGGAGTGGCTCAATTCTAAGGCAAAGACTGCAAGAAAGTACAGCACTGTATTTTATCGTGGAACTACAGATGAGGAGCTTGATTTATCAGGATTTCCTAAGAGTAGCAGGGATAATATTCATGTGGCATTGGAAAAGCAGGTGCTTATTATATCATTGGGAGCAAAGCTGAAAATTGGTAAGTGTAAGGCAATCAGAGATTGGTTCCTTGCAAACGAGTTTGCTGATTTTGGAGACCCTTTTACCAATTTCTTTATGTCTCGCAGATTGCCTAAGGGATTTGTGGAAGATAAGGATGTGCAGCAGAAGGTTGTAGAATATTTCGCATCTTTTGATGAGCATATCAAGGATTTCAGAATTGAAAAGGTTCCTCAGGAGGCTGAAAGTAAGGAAGAAAGATACAAGATTAACGCACTCCACAAGATGATAGATTCGGATGAAATGGCAGAAATTCCTCTGGGACTGGAGTCTGCCGGAACCTTGAAGATGTTCGCATTATATCCGGAATTGCAGGAAGTGTTGGAGAAGGGCAGTGTGTTCTTTATTGATGAATTAAATGCTCGTTTGCATCCGTTACTTGTAAGAAATTTCTTGCTTACATTCTTAAATCCGGAAATTAACACCAATCACGCTCAGATTGTATTTACAACCCATGATACATGGCAGTTATCGAACCAATTGTTGCGCCGTGATGAAATTTGGTTTGTAGAAAAGGATGAAAGAGGTGTATCCACACTTTACTCACTGGCTGACTTTGTGGATGAGGATGGTTCCCGTATTCGTAAGGATGAAAGCTATGAGAAAAATTACCTGATTGGAAAGTATGGTGCAATTCCTATCTTAAAGAGTATTGATATTTTTAAGGAGGATTGAGTATGGCGAAAAAGGAAAGAACAGGTAATAGAAAAACGAGAGACCAGAGAAAACAATTCAAGGTGCCGGAATTGGGCTACTACTTGATTGTTACAGATACAGAGGCTACAGAACGCTGCTTCTTTACCGGTCTTCATCAGGCATTGCCGGAGGATGTAAGAAATAAGCTTGTAATAAAGGTTGTAGAAACCAAGACTCGTACCATGATTGATAAATGTCTGGAACTCACTGCTTATGATGCACAATATCGTATTCCTTGGATTGTGTTTGACAGGGATCAAGTGCAAGGTTTTGATGAGATTATAAAAGAGGCTGAGGATAAAGGGATTCAAGTGGGCTGGTCCAATCCATGCTTTGAAATATGGATGTATGCCTACTTTGGTTCTATGCCGGCAATTAGGGACTCTTGGACTTGTTGCTCGGAATTTGGACGAGTATATGAAGCTAAGACCGGACAGAAGTATTCCAAGGCTGATGAGCAAATGTATGGAAAACTCTGCAAAGCCGGTAACGAAGAAAAGGCAATTCAGATAGCACAGCAGAAGCTGGAGCAGTGTATTAGAGAAGGTAAAACCAAACCATCAGAGATGTGCCCGTGTACAACGGTGCATGAGCTGGTGAGAGAGATTAAAGGAAAGGTTAAATAAGGTGAATTGATATGGCAAATTATGTGACATTTTTTCCAGTTGGAAACGGAGATATGACACTTTTTAGTACAGAAGACAAAGTTAATTTTTTAATTGACTGCAATATAAGAAAAGAATCTGAAGATGATGAAAGTGAGATGTATGATTGTAATAAGTATTTTCATGATAATTTAGAAGCTGATGGAAAACAGGTATATTTGGATGCTTTTTTCTTGACACATTCTGATCATGATCACTGTCGCGGCATTGAAGAATATTTCAATTTATGTGCTCCGAGTGACTGTGAGATAGATAAAATTAGAATAAATGAATTATGTGTTCCGGCAAGGCTTTTGGTAGATGATAATTTGACAAATGATGATGCGAAAGCATTAAAAGTCGAAGCTGAAAGAAGATTGGATTTATATGGAAAAGATGATTTTGATGTCAATGGCAACAGACTTAAAATTATTGGATATAGTGAGGATTTAGCAGATTATGCAGATATTATGACCGTTGCAGGAGAAACAATTAGTGAACTTAACGGTGAAAGTGATTTTGGCTGTGAAATTTTTGTGTTGCGTCCAGTAAAGAAGAGTACAGATGACGAAGATGCTAGTGTAAATGAATGTACAGCTTCATTTTACATTTCTTTTGCTATGGGAGATAATACCTATTCTGTTATGATTATGGGTGATATTGAATGTGAAAATTGGAAGGAAGTAATTTCATTAAACGAAGATAAAGAATATGATGTTTTATTGGCTCCACATCATTGCTCATGGAATGCGATTAGTATAGAAGATACCTCTACAGGTAGTATTGATGCTTCAATTGAAGAGTATTTGCAGAAATCCAAGGAAAAAGCATATATTATTGCATCAAGTAAGAAGATAAGGCGGAATGCGGATAATCCACCGAGTTATAGGGCAATGAATGCTTATAAGAATTGCATAAAGAATGATAATAGATTTATTTGCACTGCGGATGAATTATATAACGATGAGCCGATTCCAGTAAGATTAAAGATTACAAAACAAGGAGTAACTAAAGATAGCATAAAAACAGATATAAAAAAACATAGTACTACATATACACCTAAGTCATATGGGGAGTATTGATATGGAGTTTGAAATTTATAAGCGTTTGGAGTTACAGGAGATAGTACAAAATACAGAAAAATTTGATTTAGTATTGGCAATAGAACAGAATCCGTACATCAGTATTGTACAAATTTGTAATTCTAAGAAATATCCAGGAATATTTCTTGTTGCAACTATAGATATTTGTATACCTACAAATGGAGTATACAAAGGTCTTGATATAAGAGATAAAGAGGAGATTGTGTTTTATGTGCCAAAAAATTATCCATTATCTGCTCCGAGTGTAATTCCTGCGAGGGACGATTTCCCCACAAACTTGATACCTCATCTGAATACAAGTGTGAGCGGAACAGAAATAAAAGAACTCAATTTATGCCTTTATAGGGGAGATGTAAGTGAATGGTTCTTTCAATGTGGAGTTTATGCATTTTGCGATAGAGTTGTTGGGTGGTTTTCAGATTTGGTTAATGGAGAATTAATTCATAACGATGGCTTTGAAAATGTGAGAATAACGGACCAAAGAGATATTCTGTTTATGGATTATAAGGCTATGACGAATTATATTAAATCATCAAAAGATAACCAATGTTTTGAAATTTTTAATATAAAAAGGGAAGGTTTATATTGGGAATTAACAACGCAGAAATTTGATTATGCACAACATAATAATAAGAATTTTCCTTGTATCTTTGCTTTTGATAGAATAATGCCTGAAACGGATTATATAGTAAACGAGTTTAATGTATTTTCAGATGTGGAAATATTTAATAGTGCTACTCAAGTGAAAAAAGGAATTAGAAGATATAGATCACAATACTTAAGGTATATTAAGAATGCTAAAAAGATTCCCAAAGCAATAATGGTAGTTATGGCAATCAAGAGACCTATGCAGGTTCTTGGTACATTTGACAAGTTTGACTTTATTGCATTTTTACTTAATTTCGATTTCGAAAGTAATCCGGCTGAATTTGGAGATTCTACTGTATATAATTATGCAACCATAGGATTGGTCAATAAGGAGTTGGCAGAGAAAATATCAGGTACTGAATTTGAAAAACCTGATATTTCAATGATTGGAGTCGGAGCGATTGGTTCTAAAGTATCAATGCATTTAGCTAAAATGGGATATGTTAATCAAAAAATCTATGATAATGATTGTTTGCTCCCGCACAACTTAATCAGGCATGAAGAAAAATCTCCGTTTATGATTGGGGCTCCCAAGGCATTTGTTGCCCAGGGAAACATAAAAGCATTATTTAGAGAAGATACAAAAAGTAGTATGGAAAAAGTTGATATTTTGGAAGATGATGTGGACTTTAATAATGAAATAATTATTGATGCTACAGCATCAGAGCGTTGTCTAAATTATCTGAGTAGTAAGGAAAAAATCACGGGATGTGTGGTTAGAACGGAAATTTTTGCTGGTGGAATTGTAGGAGCAACATTTGTTGAAGGAAGTAACAGGAATCCTGATATTTATGATTTAAGGGTGACTCTGTGGCATAAAGCAATAGAATCACAAGGAGTTCGTGATTGGTTGTTATCGAATGAGCAAGAGACAAACAAAGAACTTTATATTGGGATAGGATGTAGTTCGGATACATTTGTTCTAGATGATGCTACAATCAGCAATCATGCGAGTATTGTACCTCATATTGTAAATAAATATGTTGGTTGTAATGAGGGAACGATAGTGCTGAATTACTTTGATAAGAACAGTCTTATAGAAAATCATATACAACTTTTTGAAATCGAATCCTTCGAAATATTTGAAGAAAATGATTGGTGTATTCATATTAAGAAGGATGTTTGGGATAATGTAAAGATTTACTTGAATGATTCTATTGAAAATATGGGTATATGGCTAGGAACTATCAATTTATATTTGAAGCGAATTGTAATTACCGATACCCATATTCCGAATGATAATAGGAGAAGCTCAGGTGAAGTTATAGCTGGAACTCAAGGTGTTGATGAAATAATTAATAAATACGAAGAAGTGACAAATGGATTAATCGGATATGTTGGAGAATGGCATACACATACAGGAGATTCGGCATGTCCGAGTAGTAAAGATTTAGTTGCATTTTCTCAGGTCGAACTCGGAAGAATTATATTAATGACAATACTTGGGAAAAAGGAAGTGAAAAATTTTATTTTGGATAAGAGGTGATAAGCATATGAACGACATAAAAGATTATCGCGGCAATGAGTTGAAATATTTTGTTATTGCAAATATTTTTGCTCTTTTGTATTTAGGGAAGGTTATAAATTTGCAGTTGGTAAACAGTGAGGGTACATATTCTAATTTGATTGTAACGGTTATAAATTCCGCGTTATTTTCAAGCATTGTTTACATTCTTGTTTTGATATCGGATGCGTTGGTGCCAACAAGAATAAAAAATGTTGTAGTATACTGGTTTTTTCCTCTTCCAGGGGAAGTTGTATTTTCTAACTGGAAACGAAAATGTCAAGATGAAAGAATAAGTCAAAAGGATTTTTTAAAATGTTATGAAAAAGTATATGAAAATATGCCGTCAAAAGAGAACATTCGTCAATATGAAAATATAGAATGGTATAAGTTGTATACAAAATATGAGAAAGAGGATAAAGTCTTTTCTTCACATAGAGATTATCTTATGTTTAGAGATATGGCCACATCTACGATAGTAATGCTGATTCTGTACATTGTGATAGGAAGTATTGTGGATTTTGTTCCAGTATGTAAAAATGGCTTTATATATTTGTTTGTAATGTATACAATTGTAAATGTTGCAACACATATTAGAGGAAATCGATTTGTTAATAATGTTTTTGCGTGTGATATATATGCCCAAAATAAAGAAAGAACCGAATAGTTTTTTGCATGCTCATGTTGTATTAACAAGGAGATAGTTAGAAAAGTTTTGATTACTTATTATTCTGTTGAATATAGTTGGAACAAGTGTATAATTTTATTGGGACAATATAAATGTAATATTTTAGATAGACAACAGAAAGGTTGTAAGACCATGAAAAAACAACTCAAATGCTACATTTACAAACGTGTATCCACCATCATGCAGGTAGAGGGTTACAGCTTAGATGCGCAAAAAGATAAATTATATAAATATGCTGACTATCAAGATATGATTATCGCCGGGGAATACTCCGACGAAGGAAAATCAGGTAAAAGTGTGGAAGGCAGACCACAATTTCAGCAGATGCTTTCTGACATAGAAAGTGGTAAGGATAATGTGGATTACGTACTTGTATTCAAATTATCCCGATTTGGTCGAAATGCTGCGGATGTCTTATCTTCTCTCCAGCGGATGCAGGACTTTGGTGTTAATCTTATCTGTGTGGAAGATGGTATTGACAGCTCCAAGGATGCCGGAAAGCTGATGATTTCTGTCTTATCTGCGGTGGCTGAAATTGAGCGTGAGAATATATTGGTGCAGACCATGGAAGGACGCAGGCAGAAAGCCAGAGAAGGTAAGTGGAATGGTGGTTTTGCTCCTTATGGTTATCAGCTAATTAACGGTGAACTGCACATCGCCGAGGACGAGGCTAAGATTATCCGAATTATTTATGATAAGTTTGTTAATACCACCATGGGAATTGCCGCTATTGCCACATTTCTAAATAATAGCGGATACAAGAAAAAGCTTCGCCAGAACAATACAATAGAAGGCTTTTCTACATCATTTGTCAAAGGTGTTTTGGATAATCCTGTGTATTGTGGCAAAATGGCATTTGGCAGAAGAAAGAATGAGAAGATTCCGGGAACAAGAAATGAGTATCATGTAGTAAAGCAGGACAGCTATATGTTAAATGATGGTATTCATGAAGCTATTGTGTCAGAAGAGTTGTGGAATCAGGCGCATAAAAAGAGGCAGGAAACCGGTGTGGAAAACGTAAAAACCCACAGTCTGGATCATGAGCATATTTTATCCGGTATTATCAAATGTCCGATTTGTGGAAGTGGTATGTACGGCAATGTCAATCGGAAGAAGCATCCGGATGGTGGGTATTACAGGGATTATTTTTACTATGCCTGCAAACACAGAACTTTTGTGAACGTGAATAATGTTTCAACTTTTTTCGATAATGTTGGAACAGATAAATATAAACGTGTGTATGCAGAAGTATCAAGAAAGAAAAAGGATTCTGGTAAGAAACCAAGTAACGTTATGCAGGTAGAAGAAAAATGCCACTATGTAGGAAGAGGCATGGTGATTCGATAGAAATGGAGGTACAGACTTGAAAGTACAGGAGGGATACCGACTTGGCAGCATTGTTCGCAGAGATTTTTGCCCTGCGTTACAAATAGATGCAGATTCCGAGCAGGTTGTAACTTCAATGCTGAATCAGAATTTTGTCCCCATCGTTGATGGCCGGAATGCTCTATGCGGGATTCTGACAAGGAAACGGCTGATTGAATTTCTGGCACAAGCTCGTGATAAAAAAGAATAAGTCCTGCATCTTTAGACGGTCTTAATACAGATACGCATTCTCTTTTACCTTCTTTACTCCTTTTGATTTATGATTAAGGACACGTAAAGGAGTATAAAGAAGTATAAAGGAGGATTGCAGTTATGAGGACAGTGTTGTTAAAAAGGAAGTTGACTTCGTTTCAAATTATCATCCTCGGGTTTTCCGGTGTGATCCTTTTCGGCACCTTCCTTTTAATGTTGCCGTTTTCCAGCCGAAGCGGACTGGCAACGCCTTTCTCGGATGCATTGTTTACTTCTACCTCAGCAGTTTGTGTAACCGGACTCATTATACATGATACGGCAACATACTGGTCGGCCTTCGGCCAGTTTGTCATTTTACTGCTGATTCAGATTGGAGGCATGGGGGTTATTACCATAGCCGCATCCTTTGCAATGATTTCCGGTCGGAAGATTTCTTTGATGCAGCGCTGTACCATGCAGGAGGCGATTTCAGCGCCAAAGGTAGGGGGAATCGTTCGCTTGACTGGCTTTATCGTCAGGGTGACACTGGTGATGGAACTGCTGTGTGCAGCCGTGATGGCGCCGGTGTTTTGCCGTGATTTCGGGAAAAAGGGACTTTGGATGGCACTGTTTCATTCCGTGTCCGCTTTTTGTAACGCAGGCTTTGATCTATTGGGTGTGCGCACTCCCTTTTCCTCCCTGACCAGCTATGCAGCAAATCCAGTCATAAACTTTACTATTATGTTCTTAATTGTGTTTGGAGGCATTGGCTTTCTGACTTGGGATGATATTCGGACAAATCGATTGCATTTGCGCAAATATCGGATGCAGAGCAAGGTGATTCTTTGTACCACAGCGGTTTTATTGATCGCTCCGGCAATGTACTTTTATTTTTTTGAGTTTGCTGATCTTACCCGAAAGGAACGGCTTTTATCTTCTCTTTTTCAAGCTGTGACACCACGAACGGCGGGTTTTAATACGGTGGATTTAACTGATTTGAGTGAGGCCGGACAATTTATCACCATTGCGCTGATGCTGATCGGCGGTAGTCCCGGGTCTACCGCAGGCGGTTTGAAAACAACAACCATTGCTGTTTTGCTTACTACTGCGATTTCTACCTTTCGGCGCAGAGAAAATGCCAACCTCTTTGGACGTCGCATTGATGATGATGTCGTAAAAAATGCAGCGACAATTTCGCTTATGTATATCACGCTATGTTGTACCGGTGGCCTTATCATCAGCGTTTCCGAAGGACTTCCCATGCTTACCTGCCTTTTTGAAACTGCCTCAGCTGTTGGTACAGTCGGCCTGTCCCTGGGAATTACGCCGGAACTGAATCTGCTCTCACGGAGTGTTTTGATTCTGCTGATGTTTTTTGGACGAGTCGGTGGCCTTACATTAATTTTTGCGGCCTTGTCCAGTGCACAAAAGAAAGTTTCAAAACTACCAAAGGAAAAAATAACAGTAGGATAAAGGAGACATTATGAAATCAATTCTTCTAATTGGTCTGGGGCGATTTGGAAAGCATATTGCCCTGCACTTAAATCATTTGGGCCATCAAGTGATGGCGGTAGATACTTCGGAGGAACGTGTAGAGGCTGTTCTGCCCCTTGTTACCAATGCACAGATTGGAGACAGTACGAATGCCGATTTCTTGGAATCTCTCGGTGTTCGCAACTATGATGTATGCATTGTGGCCATCGGCAACAACTTTCAAAGTTCACTGGAAACAACTTCTCTGCTCAGTGAATTAGGAGCGAGGTTTGTAGTTTCCAGAGCTGCAACTGATGTTCAGGAAAAATTTTTGCTGCGTAACGGTGCAAATGAAGTAGTCTACCCGGAAAAACAGCTCGCAAAGTGGACAGCAATCCGTTACAGTGCGGATCACATTCTCGATTACATAGAACTGGATGAAAATCATGCCATGTTTGAGATTCCCATTCCCAAAGATTGGGCGGACCATTCGATTGGAGAGCTTGATATTCGTAAAAAATTCAATATTAACATTATGGGAATCAAGAAAAGCGGCAAGCTGGAGTTATCTATTTCTTCAGACACAGTGCTGAAAGCAGGAGATACCATGTTGGCGTTGGGAAGTAACAGAAATTTGCAAAAGTGCTTTCATACTTGATTTTAAGAAAAATCAAAGGAATTGGGGGGTGAATCCATGCAGGATGTTATTTTACTTGTAAGTACATCAGCCATATTTATTTTTGGGTATTTTCTGATGAATAAACTGGATGTTTTTCTGGAAAACAATTTTGAGCCGATTACCCAGAATCAAATCACACAAATAGCACTATGGAGGGATTCCAAAAAATCACCTGCCGTCGATTTTTTCATTGGATGCCTGAACAAATTTGCCGTGGATCAGTCGCAGATGTAGGTTTTGACGTTGTGTGTTATAATATTGAAAAAGGAAATCGCTTTTACTTGAGTGACAGATAGGAGGGTTAAAATGGAACTGCCAAGACAAGATTCGGATCAGCTTCTTCGTGCGATCCGTAACGATGCATCCACTAAGAAAAGCGGAAAACTCAAAATCTTTTTCGGTTATGCCGCAGGTGTCGGAAAGACCTATGCCATGCTTCAGGCGGCTCATCAGGCTAAGGAGCGTGGCATCGATGTGGTTGCTGGATACATAGAACCCCATGCCCGACCCCAGACGATGGCACTTCTGGACGGCTTGGAGCAGCTTCCTGTGAAACAAGTTGCTTACGAAGGAATGACCCTTCGTGAATTTGATATTGATGCTGCGCTCAAGCGAAATCCCCAGCTCATACTGGTGGATGAGTTGGCCCATACCAACGCCGAAAGCAGTCGGCACACGAAGCGGTATCAGGATGTTCAGGAACTGCTAAATACTGGAATTGATGTCTATACGACTGTAAATGTCCAACATATCGAGAGTCTCAACGATACAGTGGCCTCTATCACCGGAATTCTTGTGCGGGAGCGCATTCCGGATTCCACCTTTGATCAAGCAGATCAGGTAGAACTGGTGGATATTGAGCCTGCGGAGTTGCTGGAACGACTGGCAAGTGGAAATGTGTACCGGGAAGATCAGGCGCAGCGGGCAACAGTTAATTTTTTCACGCTGGAAAATCTCACCGCATTGCGGGAAATCGCCCTCCGTCGGTGCGCTGACCGGGTGAACTTGCTGACGGAAAGCGCCAGAGTACAGAGCCGAGGCGATTACCATACAGACGAGCGCATTCTGGCATGTCTTTCCTCGTCGCCATCCAACGCAAAAATCATTCGGACTGCTGCAAGGATGGCAAGAGCCTTTCGGGGAACATTTACCGCTCTTTATGTGGAAACGCCAAATACAGCGGCGATGAGTGACGATGATAAAAAACGTTTGCAGGATAATAAGCGTCTGGCCCAGCAACTTGGCGCTGCGATTGAGACAAGTTATGGCGATGACGTGCCTTATCAGATTGCGGAATTTGCCCGTCTTTCCGGCATCTCAAAAATCGTAATTGGACGAAGTACCATTGCACGAAAGAATATTTTCAGCAAGCCCACCTTGACGGAACGCCTGATTTCCAGCGTACCTAATCTGGATATTCATGTGATACCGGATGCCAGCACAGGAACCAGCTATCAGGAAAAAAAGAGTAAGGCGCAGGTAGATGCGATGCCCCTGCGTGATGTTCTGAAGAGTATAGCCGTATTGCTGGTAGCTACACTAATTGGCTGTGGCTTTGACGCTCTTGGGTTCACGGAGAGTAATATTATCGCAGTTTATATATTAGGCGTACTTGTGACCGCTGTGATCACAACCAATCGACTGTGCGGGATTCTGACCTCGGTTGTCAGTGTGCTGGTTTTCAATTTCTTTTTTACCACTCCGAGACTGACATTCCATTTTGACGATCCGAACTATATTGTTACCTTTACCATTATGTTTATAGTAACACTGCTTTCCGGATCTCTCGCTACCCGGCTGAAAGAAAATGCGAAACAATCTGCCCATACAGCTTACCGTACAAAGATTCTTTTTGAAACCAACCAGCTTCTGCAAAAAGAGCAGGATGAGAATGCGGTAATCACCGCTACGGCAGGGCAGCTCATGAAGCTACTGAAAAAAGATATTGTCGTCTACCTGTCTGATGGTAAAGAACTTGCCACCCCTAACGTTTTTCGTGCTGTTAATAGCATTCAGGAAGATTTAATTTCTGAGAACGAGAAAGCAGTCGCCGATTGGGCCTTCCGAAACAATAAACACGCCGGTGCCACAACAGATACATTATCCAGTGCAAAGTGTTTATACCTTGCGATTCGGGTTAACCAGAATGTATATGGAGTAGCTGGTATTGCTGTGAACGGTACTCCATTGGACTCTTTTGAAAATAGCGTGCTTCTTTCCATTCTTGGCGAGTGCGCATTGGCGCTGGAAAACATCAAAAATGCCAAGGAGAAGGAGGAAGCGGCTGTCCTGGCACAAAATGAACAACTTCGTGCCAACCTGCTGCGGGCAATCTCCCATGATCTTCGGACACCTTTGACAGCGATTTCCGGCAGCGCAGACAATTTGCTTGCAAATTATAAAAAAATGGACGATGCACTACGGGAGCAGACCTTTACTGATATTTATGACGATTCCATGTGGCTAATCAATCTGGTTGAAAATTTGTTAGCAGTCACACGAATTGAGGGCGGACAGGTCAATCTAACTCGGAGTATCGAACTCATGGATGAGGTCGTTTCTGAAGCGCTGAAGCACATCAACAGAAAAAGTAAAGAACACACCATTCGTGTGACCAGCGGTAAAGACTTTATCCTTGCCCACATTGACGCGAAGCTGATCGTTCAGGTGATTATCAATTTGGTTGACAACGCCATCAAATATACCCCTGTCGGTTCAGTAATTGAAATACACACCGATCAAAAAGAGCAATGGGTCACGGTTTCCGTTTCCGACAACGGCCCTGGGATTCCCGATGAGCAGAAACCCCGTATTTTCGATATGTTTTATAGTGGGGCCAATAAAGTGGTCGACAGCCGCAGAAGCCTTGGATTGGGGCTGTCCCTCTGTAAGTCCATTGTGACCGCCCACGGCGGCACGATTTCCGTATCAGACAATCAGCCAAATGGCACTGTTTTTAAATTTACATTACCTGCAGAGGAGGTAGAACTTCATGAATAAACCTTTGATATTAGTGGTTGAGGATGACCCGTCTGTACGAAATCTCATTACGACCACTTTAAAAACAAATGATTATCGTTATGTGGTAGCACCTAATGGCTCCGCCGCCATTATTGAGGGCCCAACCCACCATCCTGAAATCATCTTACTGGATTTGGGCTTGCCGGATATGGATGGCATTCAAGTCATTCAAACGGTTCGCTCTTGGTCCAATGTTCCGATTATTGTAATCAGCGCCCGAAGCGAGGATAACGATAAAATCAAGGCGCTGGATGCCGGAGCGGACGATTATTTGACAAAGCCCTTTTCGGTAGAAGAACTGCTGGCACGACTTCGGGTGACGCAGCGAAGACTCTCTCTGATGACGGCAGAGATGTTTACTGCCAGTTCTGTATTTGTGAATGGTAAGTTGAAAGTGGATTATGCCGGGGGATGCGCTTATCTGGATGAAAACGAACTTCACCTGACACCCATTGAGTATAAGCTGTTGTGTCTGCTGTCCAAGAATGTCGGCAAGGTACTGACCCATACCTTTATCACACAAAATATCTGGGGCCGCAGTTGGGATAACGATGTGGCTTCGCTGCGGGTATTTATGGCAACATTGCGAAAAAAACTGGAGCCAACAGAGGAGTCTCCACAATATATTCAAACACATATTGGTGTGGGCTACCGCATGATGAAAATAGAATAACGCTATGAGGACGGCCAGTGTTCTCTATGAAAAATAGACGATTGAGTTTCGGATTGCCCTAATCATTTTTTGTTATTTGGAAAGAGCCAGACGCAAAGACGCAGAGCCGATAATCGATGAGATATTCTCACGGTTATCGGCTCTTTCTTTTTTGATTTTTAGGAATAAGCACTCCAAACACAAAACCGTTGCTATTTAACAGCGATGATTTGCGCTTGAGATGTCGCGGCGGTTGAAACCAAACATTTCTGCCGCCCGCCTCCTCCGGGCAAGTATAACATTGCATCGGCATTATCGTTCCATGTATTTCAGTATAATAATGGCTGTTCTTGGCGCGCCAGTTTTCCCTC
>ERZ859738.171-NODE-171-length-48688-cov-6.426850_pt1 | contig 48688 bp, 44 predicted proteins | sample MGYA00510122_ERZ859738 | MGnify/ENA primary metagenome ERZ859738 (study PRJEB30046, sample SAMN00715139) | human gut metagenome | study: EMG produced TPA metagenomics assembly of the A metagenome-wide association study of gut microbiota in type 2...
TCGTGCGTGCGCGGGGGGGGGGGGGGGCCCGGGGGGGGGGGGGATTTTCGTCCCTTTTTTAACGGTACTTTACACGCGACTTGTGTTTTGATATTATATTATCGATATATTTAGATTTAAAGGAGACGTTCGGATTTTGGACAATGACGAAAACAAACTGAAGAATCGCTTCGCGGAGCTGTCGCTGCGCGCCGTCGAGCAGCGAAGAACCGTAAGCTCCGATTTTTTAACGCTTGACGAGCAAAGCACTTTAGCATCTGCACAGCTGTTTTCAAGGGTGTATCTATACGGCGGCTATCCGCTTGCCGAGCGTCGTGCGGCTCTTTTCGGCGAAAAGAGCGAGGAGGAAAAATCAGCCGAATGCGATTTTGTGTGGGTGAAAATTTCACCGGTGGCAAAAAAGTTTGCCGACGAGCTCACTCACCGTGATTTTCTCGGTACGCTTATGGGGCTCGGTATCAAGAGGGAGACAATAGGCGATATTCTCACGGATGATAATTGCGGATACGTTTTTTGCGAAAAAAAGGTTGCACGCTTTGTGCTCGACAATCTTGACAGGGTCAAGCACACCACGGTGCGATGTGAGATGACTTTATCTCCTCCGGACTTTGCCGGAGCCTTGCCGGAGGAGCGGACGGTTACGGTGCCGTCTCTGCGGCTTGACGCGATGGTTGCCGCGGTTTATAAACTATCGCGCAGCGAGTCGCAGCGGCTTTTTATGCAAAAGCTTATATTTGTAAACGGCAAAATGACCGTCAATTCATCATATATACCGAAAGAGGACGAGATAATATCGGTGCGGCACAAGGGACGGTTTGTGTTTTGCGGCAAAATCGGAGAGACAAAAAAACAGCGTCTTAAAATCTCCGTCAGAGTTTTTTGAAATACGTACAAAAAATCGGACTGTAAAAACGTGCTTTTTACAGTCCGACATATTTTTATATTGTAATTATGAGTTTCGGTCTATCTGCTCCTGCAAATTAGGTATCAGAACCTTTTGTGTAAGTAAAAATACCGTCAGTCCGTCCTTTAAGGAACAACCGTCATTTCCCGTATAGCCGCCGGTACGGCTTACCTTGGAGCAATCGGCGTTTACGTAATAAACGTATTTAAGCGTGTCGGCGTTTCTTATGAGCTTGCCGTTTTCGTCTCGGCTACCGTTAAATTGCCAGACGTAGTTACTGTCTCTGCCCTTTACCGAATATGCTGTTATAAGACCTTCGCGGTCAATTCCGTATTTCGCGACTACGGCGTCAACAAATTTGTTGTCCGTATCGAAGTCAAGCTGCGAATCGCCGTATTGTGCTTCGTATTCCGTTGTTTCCGTGCTGACTGCGGCGGGAGCCGTACTTTGCGGCTTTGTGGATTCGGCCGTGGTTTTTTCAATCTTTTTTGTTGTCGTTTCAACGGGAACGGTTGTTTCGGAATATGAGACGGCAGGTGTGGTATAATCCTTCTGCTTTTTTTTGCCGCAGGAGCAAAGACACGCGAGCATCAGCAATATACACAATGAGATTTTAAAGTGCTTCATAACAAATCCTTATAAAAAATCAAGCGGTGTAACCGAAATTACACCGCTTGTCGAGTGGCTTGATTATTTGCCGCCGATGATGCCGCCGATGAGACCCATTATAGCGTCGATAATAGGCTTAAGAGTCGGAAGCACGTTAGCCTCGAAGAAGCCCTTGATTGTTTCAAAGATAGAACTGAAATCCATGGATTATCTCTCCTTTTTTAAATTGGTTTTAGGATCCTTCCTATGTATAATATATCAGAGAAAATAAAAAAAGAAAAGAGCTTTTTTCGAAAAAACACTACAAAATTAAACTGCATATATTGGTAAAAACTAACAAGTCGGGCCGGAGTGTTGATTTGTTGTGTGCAATGAGGCGGATGTTTTTATTGTAAGAAAAGACATTTTGTGATACAATAATATTGTTGCTGCAGAGGTATCGGGCAGATACGGCGGCAGAATACAAATATATTCGGGAGAGTGCTCTTATGGCTCTTAAAACAGGTGCGCTGATTATAGCCGCAGATAATAAAAAACGCGAAAAACCCATTTATATGTGTGAGGCTTTGTCTTTGCCGCTCATTTCGTATGTGAAGTCGTATGCCGAAAAGGCTGATGCGGAAAAAACGGCAATTATAATTGAAAGTGACAGCTCCGGTGTTGAAGCAATAAAGGGCGACAGCCGGGTGTTTGTATCGCCGGATGCCGAAAATGACAGCGATTTTCTGCTTGCAGCCGACGGCTTTGCAGATGAATTTGACTATGTATATGTTCTCTATGGAAATGTACCGCTTATGAGCGGCAGCTCTCTTAAAAACGCTCTTTCTCTCTGCGTGAACGAGGGAAATGAGGCGGCCGCAGTTTTTTCAAGACAGCCTAATGGTGAGGACGTGACCGGAGCGTATGTGTTCTCTTCAAAAAAACTCATGACACTCATTAAAAACGGCGCATCGCGCTCTGCCGAGGAGCTTTTTCGCGCCTGTGATAAAAAAACACGGTTCCAAACCGATTGCAGATGCGAAACGAGTGCCGTCTATGATATGTGCTCACTTCACGAAATCAGCGAGACTGTTCGCTTAAGAGAGATAGAGCATCAGCTTGACTGCGGTGTGAATATCCCGTGCTTTGACGGAGTTATGATTTCCCCGAACGTAAAAATCGGCGAGGGTACGCTTATTTTGCCCGGCACGATTTTACGCGGAAACGTAACGATAGGCAAAAACTGCACCGTAGGGCCCAATACGCTTCTTCACAATACAACTGTCGGCGATGATGCGTATTTAAACAGCGTTCAAAGCTTTGACGCAAGGATAATGAGCGGCGTAAATATAGGCCCGTTTGTTCATATCAGACCCAATTCGGTGATAGGCGAAAAGGTGCATCTCGGCAACTTCGTCGAGGTGAAAAATTCCAATATAGATACCGGCACAAAGGTTTCGCACCTTACGTATGTCGGCGACAGCGACGTGGGCAAGAGGGTAAACTTCGGCTGCGGAACGGTAACGGTCAACTATACAGGCAAGGCGAAATTCAGAACCACCATAGGCGACGATGCGTTTATAGGCTGCAACACAAATCTTGTAGCTCCCGTGACGGTCGGTGACGGCGCATATACCGCGGCAGGCTCCACAATAACAGAGGACGTTCCCGGTGATTCACTCGGTATAGCAAGAGCACGTCAGGTTAATAAGATAGGCTGGTGCCTAAAAGATAAATAAGGACAGGTAAACACAATAATGTTAGGCAGATTCAAAAAAACGGAAGCTGTCGGCGCACCCGAATTTTTAGTGGCAGGGCTCGGTAACCCCGAGAAAAAATATACCCTGACACGTCATAATTCGGGGTTTTTGTGCGTTGACTTTCTTGCCGAAAAGCACGGTTTTAAAATAAATAAACTCAAGTTCAAGGCGGTTATAGCCGATACGGTTATAAACTCGCACCGCTGCATTGTAATGAAGCCGCAGACCTATATGAATTTAAGCGGAGAGGCCGTAAAGGCTGCGGCAGATTTTTATAAGATACCTCCGGAAAAAATCATTGTGATTTTTGACGATATATCGCTTGACGTAGGCAGACTGAGAATACGCCGCAAGGGCTCAGACGGCGGTCATAACGGTATAAAGAGCATAATATCCTGTATAGGCAGCCAAAATTTTCCGAGAGTCAAAATCGGCTGCGGCAAAAAGCCCCATCCCGATTACGACCTTGCCGCATGGGTTCTCTCAGAGTACAAAAAGGACGAGGCATCCGAGCTTAAAAAGGCACTTGATAATGCCTGCTGTGCGGTGGAGCTTATTTTGGACGGCAAAACAGACGAAGCCATGAACAAATATAATTCCTGAAGGAGCTTTAATTTAATATGTCAGCATTTGCTGAGGTCTTAAAGACCTCGCCCGAATATAAGACGCTCGAAAAGGCGGTAAAAAGCAAAAAACTGCCTGTCGGAGTTCTCGGCGTATCGGGAATCCATAAGGCTCATATTATAAATTCGCTCTGCGGTAATTTAGGCCGCAGGGCTCTTGTCATTATGCCCGACGAAGCGGCTGCGACGAAGCTTTGCGAGGACTTGCGTGTTTTCGGCAAGAATTCGTTTCTGTATCCGGCGAGGGATTTTTCGTTTACCTCGGCGGAAAATCGTTCCCACGAATATGAACAGCGCCGTATAAATGCGCTCACAAATATTTTAAACGGCACCGCCGATATAGTGGTTTGCTCCGCAGAGGCGGCGGTTCAGAGGACCATTCCGCCCGAGGACTTAAAAAAACATTCGCTTACGATAAGGCGAGGCGAGGATATTAAGCTCGGCGACATAACGAGTGTGCTTCTTTCCGCAGGCTATACGAGAGCCGATATGGTGGAGGGAGTAGGTCAGTTTTCCGTGCGCGGAGGAATACTTGACCTGTTTTCGCCAGACGACCAAAATCCCGTCCGAATAGAGTTTTGGGGCGATACCGTTGACACCATGGCTCATTTCGACATAATGTCTCAGCGAAGAACCGACAATGTTGATAAGCTGACGCTTATGCCGTCAACCGAGATAGTCTTTTCGGGCGGCGACGACTTAATGAAAAAGATTACCGCATTTTATGATACCGTAAAGGGTAAGGGAGCTAAAAAGGCTCGCGAAATGCTGCAAAAGGATATAGACAGGCTCAAAAACGGCGTGAGCTTAAGCTCTGCCGATAAGTATCTTCCGCTCGCTTACGAAGAGAATGCGACAATTTTAAGCTATGCCGATTCGCTTTTGCTTATTGTTTGCGAGAGCGCCGGAGTCAAGGAAAAGGCAAACACCGCAATAAAGCTCCAAAACGAGGATATCAAATATCTTCTTGAGGACGGCGAGCTTTGCCGCGGACTCGACGAGTTTACGATGACCTTCCCGGAGCTTACACGCGAATATGAAAAAAAGGATACTGTTTTTCTCGATGATTTTGCGCGCGGTTCGTTTGACGTACCGGTACGCGACCTTGTAACGCTTACGGCGTCAACACTTCCCGTATGGAACGGAAAGCTCGACATACTCTTGGACGATTTGTCTCCGCTTGTTCAAAAGGACTCGACGGTTGTAGTAATGGGAGGAACGGAAAAGGCTGCAAAAAACCTTGCTGAGGATCTCGAAAACGAGGATGTTCCGGCACTTTATTTTCCGCTCGAGCCTGCCGAATTTCCGCGTGGCAGAGTTTCGGTTTTGCCCGGTGCGCTCTCGGGTGGCTTCGGCTATCCGCACGAAAAATTTTATGCCTTTACCTATGGCAGAAACGCCGTTGCGTCCAAAAAAAGAAAAAGCAGGAGCGGGTTTAAAAAGGGACAGAGCCTCCACTCGCTTGATGAGCTTAAAAAGGGCGACTACGTTGTTCATTCGCTCCACGGTATAGGCGTGTTTGACGGCATCAATAAGCTTGAGGTCGGCAAAATAACCAAGGATTATATCAAAATCAAGTATGCAAAGGGCGACGTTCTGTATGTACCGGTAACGCAGCTTGACCTTGTCTCAAAATATATAGGCCCTCACGAGGACGACGGCAGAACAGTAAAGCTGAATAAAATCGGCGGCAAGGACTGGGAAAAAACGAGAAATAAGGTTCGTGCCGCGGTCAAGGATATGGCGGATCAGCTCATAGCCCTGTATTCAAAAAGGCAAAACAGCCCCGGCTATGCATTTTCTCCGGATATAGATATGCAGAGCGATTTCGAACGGCGGTTTGAATATGACGAGACGTCCGATCAGCTCAGAGCAATCGATGAAATAAAGGGCGATATGGAAAAGCCTTATCCCATGGACAGACTTCTCTGCGGCGACGTCGGCTTCGGAAAAACCGAGGTCGCGCTTCGTGCGGCTTTTAAATGCGCGGCAGACGGTAAGCAATGCGCAATACTTGTTCCCACAACAATTCTCGCGTATCAGCATTACCGTACCATACTTAAAAGATTTGACGGGTTCCCCGTAGAGATAGAGATGCTGTCACGCTTCAGAACTCCTAAGGAGCAGGAGAAAATACTTAAAAATTTGAAGCGCGGCTCGCTTGACATAATCGTAGGCACGCACCGTCTTGTTTCAAAAGATGTAAAATTTAAGGACCTCGGCCTTTTAATAGTCGATGAGGAGCAGCGCTTCGGCGTGGCTCAAAAGGAGAAGCTTAAGGAGCTGTTCCCAACGGTTGATGTTTTGACCTTGTCGGCGACGCCTATTCCGAGAACGCTTAATATGGCTATGACCGGCATACGCGATATGTCCGTAATAGAGGAGGCTCCGCAGGACAGATACCCCGTTCAGACATATGTTATAGAGCATGATATGGGAATTCTCTGCGAGGCCATGGAGAAGGAACTTCGCAGAGGCGGTCAGGTATATTATCTCCACAACCGTGTCGAATCAATTGAAAGCACGGCGGCTAAGATAAAGGAAATGATGCCGTCGGCTCGTATAGCCGTGGCGCACGGCCGAATGGGCGAGGAGGAGCTGTCTGAAATCTGGCGTGACTTGCTTGAGGGCGACATAGACATACTCGTTTGCACCACCATTATTGAGACGGGCGTCGATGTTCCGAATTGCAATACGCTGATTATTGAGGACGCCGACAGGCTCGGACTTGCCCAGCTTCATCAGATACGCGGAAGAGTCGGCAGAAGCACACGCAGAGCGTCGGCATATTTCACGTTTAAGCGTGGCAAGGAATTGTCGGAAATAGCGAACAGACGACTTTCGGCAATAAGGGAATATACCGAATTCGGCTCCGGCTTTAAGATTGCCATGCGTGACCTTGAAATCCGCGGAGCGGGCAACGTCCTCGGTGCGCAGCAGCATGGCCATATGGAGGCGGTAGGCTACGATATGTACTTGCAGCTTCTCGGTGAAGCCGTGGAGGAGGAAAAGGGCGAAAAGCCGATTTCGCGTAAGAAAGAGTGTCTCATAGATATGCAGATAGACGCTCACATTCCAGATAATTACATCAAGAGCATTCCTCAGAGGCTTGCGGTTTATCGCAGAATTGCGGACATTAAAAATACCGAAGATGCAGAGGACGTTAAGGATGAGCTCCGCGACCGATTCGGTGAAATCCCGCAGTCGGTTCAGGGACTTATCGATGTTTCGCTTCTTCGTAATACCGCCGCCGCAAAGGGTATATACGAAATAGGGCAAAAGGGCAATTCCGTTATCCTTTATGTGAACGATATAGATACAAATACGATTTTGAACCTGTCCTCCATGATGCGCGGCAGAGTGTCTATAATGGATTACGGCAAAAAGCACATCGCGGTAAAGATTGCCGATGGTCAGTCGCCGCTCGATACGCTCAAGGAAATATTCGGATATATGGTGTTTTGATTATGAAGATAGCTGTTGTTTGCGACTCTTTTAAAGGGAGTCTTACGTCAAAGGATGCTTGCGCCGCGGTTAAAGACGGACTTCTTCGGTGTAACAAAAATTTTGAGGTGCTTTCTCTGCCGTTTGCCGACGGCGGAGAGGGGACCTCTCGCTGTTTTTACGATATACTCGGAGGGCAGCTTCGAAAAGCGGCGGTGCACGACCCTCTGCTTCGTGAAATCGTGGCGGAATACACCGTTTTACCCGACGGTACTGCTGTAATCGATGTAGCCTCGGCAAGTGGGCTGACGCTCCTCAAGAGCAGCGAGCGCGACGCCGTGAAGGTGTCGTCATTGGGAAGCGGAGAACTGATTTGCGACGCTGCGGAGCATGGGGCAAAACATATAATTCTCGGACTCGGCGGCAGTGCTACCACGGATGCGGGGACGGGCATTTTGTATGCCCTCGGTATGCGGTTCTTTTCGGAGGACGGCGTCGAGGTTTTGCCCGACGGTCAAAATATGATAAGAGTTAAGAAAATACGGCGAACCGAGAATTTCGAAAGATTCAAGGATATAAAGTTCACTCTCGCGTGTGACGTCACAAATCCTCTGTGCGGAGAAAACGGAGCGGCTTATGTTTTTTCTCCGCAAAAGGGAGCCTCGAAGAACGATGTAAAGCTTTTGGACAACGGCTTACGAAATATAGGAGAGATTTTTGAAAAAGCGTCCGGCAAAAAGATTATAAATCTTCCGGGAGCCGGAGCTGCGGGCGGCATCGGCGGTGGATTATCCGCTTTTTTGAACTGTGAGCTCCAAAGCGGATTTGATGTGCTGGCAAGGGCTGCATCGCTTGAGGATAAAATACGTCGCTCCGATGTGGTCATAACAGGCGAGGGCAAGACGGACAGGCAAACCCTATTCGGCAAGCTTCCTAAGAGGGTCTCGGACATAGCCGAAAAATTCGGTGTTCCGTGTATCCTTTTGAGCGGAGACGTCGAAAACGATATTTCCGCCGAGAAACTCGGAGTATGCGAAATACATAAAATAAAGGAAAACGGTATAAGCCTTGAGCATTGTATGAAAAACGCCGCTTCGCTTTTGTCCGAAAGAGCCTTTGCGATAGGCAAAGACTCAAAAATAATAAATAAGCAATATAGCAGAAAACAAGAGAAAATGCGAGAAAACGAGAGATAAATCATATAATCGTTAAAATATTGAAAAAACGGTGTTGACGAAATCGTTTCTTCGTGATAATATATTCGGGCAATAAAAAAGAAATAATTATTCGGAGGTTATGTTTTATGTCAACTTATATGCCTAAGGCTGCCGACATCAGCCGTAATTGGTATGTTCTTGATGCTGACGGCAAAACCCTCGGTTCCGTTGCTGCGGAGGCTGCTACGCTTCTTCGCGGCAAGCACAAGCCGACATTTGCTCCTCACGCTGACTGCGGCGATCACGTAATCGTGATCAACGCCGGCAAAATAGTTCTTACAGGCAACAAGCTTGAAAAGAAAATGTACTATCATCACACCGGTTATATCGGTAACATGAAGAAGATTCAGTATAAGACCCTTATGGCTGAGAAGCCCGAATTTGCTCTTAAAAAGGCAGTTAAGGGTATGCTTCCAGATAACTCACTCGGCAGAAAGCAGCTTACAAGACTTCGTATCTTCAAAGACGGCGAACACACACATGAGGCTCAGAAGCCCGAAGTTAAAGAATTCTGAGAAAGGGAGGCAAAAATAAATGTACGAGACTAATCCTTATTTTTACGGCACAGGCAGAAGAAAGAAGTCGGTTGCAAGAGTTCGCGTTTATGCAGGCTCAGGCAAAATAACGATAAACAATCGTGATATCGACGATTATTTCGGCCTTGAAACACTTAAACTTATAGTTCGTCAGCCTCTCGCTCTTACCGGCACAGCTGACAAATTCGACATCGTCTGCAACGTTCAGGGCGGCGGTGTAACAGGCCAGGCAGGCGCAATTCGCCACGGCCTTTCAAGAGCTCTTCTTCAGTACGACGAAAATCTTCGTCCGGCACTCAAGAAGGCTGGCTTCTTGACTCGTGACCCGAGAATGAAAGAGAGAAAGAAATACGGTCTCAAAGGCGCTCGTCGCGCACCGCAGTTCTCAAAGAGATAATCGGTTACGATTTTTCAATCAAATACTTCAAAAGCCACGGGAAATCAACGGTTTTCCGTGGCTTTTTTATATAGCGATACCATAACGGCTTCTTTGCATAGGCCGAGAAAAGGATTTTGCGTTCGGTTCGCTGTGTTTTAAATTTTCCCCAAAAAAGCCTTGACGGGTAACCGAACGGCTACTACTATTTGGAAGTGAATTTATGACGGGAGATACAAAGGAGCGTATTTCGGAAACCGCGCTTTTTGAGGCAATGTACAATGAATTGCCTCCGCGATAAAAAGAGCTTGCGGTTTTTGTCCTGCACGATGGCGAGACTAAAAGCGTTGTCGGGAAATTGTCTTTTATTTAACAAAAAAACAGCCTAAGCTATTGCAATTATTGTTGAAATATTATATAATCTGCTCATTGATTAAACAGAAATTAAATTTGGGGGATAAATATGAGCTGGACATTATATTGGGTGCTTTTGGCAATCGGCATTGTTATGACAGGTATATTTTTGTTCTTGCGTGTTAAAAAGGGCGGAATTTCCGCACTGTATGCCAAGGCGGCGGCGAGTCTCTGTTTTATTTCAACCGCTTTTGCCGCAACCAGCGCAAACCGCGACAATATTCAATTCGGCCTTTGGGTGGCGTTTGGACTCATACTCGGAATGGTCGGCGATATTTGGCTTGACTTGAAATGGATTTATTTGCAGGATAAGGATTCATATCTTTATTCCGGCTTTATCTCATTCCTTTTAGGTCACATCTGTTTTAACGTGGCGATTTATAAAAGCTACAGATTTACCGGCAAAACACTTGCTGTTTCGATAGGCGTATCGCTTCTTATAGCTCTCGGCAATATATTGACTGAAAAGCTTATGAAAAATCATTTCGGCAAGTTTAAATTCATTGTATTTCTCTATACCTTCTTCCTGGCGTTGACTATGGTTTCGGCCGTTATAGCGGCAATTGCCACCGGATTTGAAAAGGTTTGGGTTGTTATGGCTGTGGGCGGTGTCCTCTTTACTCTGTCCGACGCCGTGCTTTCGGGTATGTACTTTGCCGAAAACAAGAATACAAAGTTTAACATATTCTTAAACCATATCTTATACTACGCAGCTCAGTTTACGATGGCGGCGACAATCCTTTGTATTAAATAAAAAATCGGTGGGAGCTTAAATTTAGTTCCCACCGTGTTTTTATAGCCGCCTTTAGTTAAAAAATAACTAAACTTTGATTATTACATTTTTAATGCTTTCAGGCCTGAAATGACTTTAAGGCGTCAATCGTATTTTGTATCAGCTCATCAAGCGAAATACCGAGCATATCCGCACCGCGCTGTATGACCTCGCGAGAGCAGCCGGCGGCAAAATTCTTCGCCTTGAATTTTTTCTTCACGGATTTAAGCTCAAGATCCTGTACGCTGTGCGACGGGTGCATTTTTACAACGGCTCCTATAAGCCCCGTAAGCTCATCTACCGCATAAAGGACCTTCTCCATCTCGTGTTCCGGCTTAATGTCTACCGTTATGCCGTATCCGTGGCTCGCCGTTGCGTGAATTATCTTTTCGTCAATGCCTCTTTCGCGCATTATTTCCTGTTCCTTTATGCAGTGCTCTTCGGGATACATTTCAAAGTCAAGGTCATGCAAAAGACCTACGATTCCCCAAAAATCCCTGTCGTCGCCGTAGCCGAGCTTGTCGGCAAAATACATCATTGTTTTTTCAACCGTTTCGGCGTGCTCAAGGTGAAACGGCTCCTTGTTGTATTCCGTAAGGAGCGCGTATGCTTCGTCTCTTGTCATATTCAAACACCCTTTTGTGTATTTATTTTGCCCTGTAATTCGTCAAATCTTTTACGACTTCACCTGCTATTATCAGCCCGACTACCGACGGGACAAACGCGTTACTGCCGGGGATAGCGCGTCTTTGCGTGCAATTTCTCGCCGTATCGGGAGGGCAAATGCAGTGCTCGCGGCAGCTTATCGCCGTATCCTCAATTGGTACAAGCGGCTTTTCCTTTGAATAAACTACCTTGAGTTTTTTAACTCCGCGTTTTTTCAGCTCGTATCGCATAACTCTCGCAAGCGGACAGACCGAAGTCTTATAAATATCAGTCACCTCAAATGCAGTCGGATCCATCTTGTTGCCGGCACCCATTGAGCAGATTATGGGAGTTTGGCTCTTTTGCGCCTGCATAACAAGCTCGATTTTGCCCGATACGGTATCTATGGCGTCAACAACATAGTCGTACTGTGAAAAATCAAATTCCGCCGACGTTTCCGGAGTGTAAAACTTCCGATGCGTTGTAACCTCGCAGTCCGGATTTATGTCCTTGATGCGTTCCTCGGCAACCTCGACCTTATATTTTCCTATTGTTGAACGCGTTGCGATTATCTGACGGTTTATATTTGTAAGGCAGACCTTGTCATCGTCTATAAGGTCTAATTTACCAATGCCCGATCTTGCAAGCGCCTCCACGGTGTAGCCGCCGACGCCGCCTATGCCGAATACGGCAACGCGCGAATTTTGCAGCTTTTCCATGGCTTCTTTTCCGAGAAGCAGCTCGGTACGTGAAAACTGATTCAGCATAATTTCCGCCTTTGTATTATAATAAATATTTTTGCGCAACAGGCAGCGTGTTGTCTGCGATTCCGTATATGGGTTGTTTCGAATTTATATTATCAGATGCAGTAAGAGCCGTTTGCGCCTACTGCCTTGTCGATTAAATCCTGAATAGTGACGCTGTCGGCATATTTGTTGATAACATCGTAAAAGCCGCGCCAAAAATCAAGTGTCTCACAGTATGAGCTGCGCTCGCAATAGCTTTTTTCATCCTGCAAACAGACCACCGGCGACAGCGAACCCTCGCAGACTCTGAGAATGTCTCCCGCCGTGCATTTTTCGGGGTCAACATTGAGCTTGTAGCCGCCGGCATTGCCGCGAAAGCTGCGTATAAGGCCGGCCTTACTCAGAATTGAAACCACCTGTTCAAGATATTTCACCGATATATCCTGCCTTGAGGATATATCTTTAACAGAGACCGGTGCGGCATTTTGGTGGCGGCCTATATCTATCATAACGCGCAAAGCGTAGCGCCCTTTTGTTGAAATCATAACATATCCTCCGTTTCAAAATATATCCCTATTATACTACCGATTTAGTAGGATAGTCAAGACCGAGTTTATGTGTTAAAAATCCCGGTTTAACAACAGAACTTAAATAATAATGAGCAAAACAAAGAGAATGTTATTAAGACGGGTTCAAGAAACCGTCCTCTGACAAAATCAAAAGCCGAAACTGAGAAGTAAAATTTACTGCTGCGTTTCGGCTTTTCGTATTCGTAATATGTAATTTTAAATGCTTCGAGGGTTACATATCGCCGTTTTTATCCTGCGGCTTCTCGGAACTTGCCGCACGCATACTTTGAGGCATATACGCATTTGACTTTTCTTCCGGAGCGTTGTATTTTTCAGCCTGAAAAGCGGGCTCGTTTTTGTCCTCGGCAGCTTTGTTTTTATTGCCTTTTACAATATTTATAATAGGTCTGACTGCGCCGAGTGCACACAGTAATATGCCGATTATCAGGTCGGTCACATATGATTTGGAGATTTCGGGCTCACTGAGAAACCTGTAAGCATTTCTCAACGACTCGGCAAAGGTGAGCGTAAAATCTATCTCGCCGTCGGCAAACCACGACTGATAGGCACTGTAAACATCCTTTGCAAGACAGCAGTACCAAGCGAGAATTATCACAAGCAAAGCCATAACCACGGAAATTATGCAGCCGAATTTGCTGAGCTTTTTAGCGAAAACCTCATATCCTTTAAACGCACATATAACTCCTATCAGTCCGCTTATTGCGGCAATATAGCCTACTTGGTACAGCAGAAAATACACTACTCCTCCCGCAAGTGAAAAAAGGAACGCACCTACCGTTCCTGCAAGACGATTTTCGGGAACGACCGCAATATCGGAGCTCTCCGTATATTGTGAGAGAGGTTCGATTTCTTTTGAATTTTTCATTTTGAAATTCATCACCTTTCGGGCATCGGATGCTTGCAGGCACCGTTTTGCCGCAACTTTGATTTAACTTGACATCGGCAAGGCGAACCTTACAGAGAATGCAACGATAAGATTATACATAAGAATGCGAGCTTTGTCTATAAAAAGATTATTTAGTCATTTCTTATGGCAATGTTATGATGAATAAAACTTTCGCGAAACGGTGTAAATACGTCAGCAGTTTGTAAGCGGATATTTTTCATACAAAGAAAAACGGAGCAAAGTTTGCTTTGCTCCGACGTGGTGCACCTGACACTTTCAAATCCGAACCCAATGCCGACTTTTCAAGGTCGGCAAAAGTTATGGTTTCGGTACTGTCTTTGAAGTTGAAGGTAATTACCATTCTGTCTTCATATAAGAATACCGAGTTTACAAAGTTGTTTATTAAGCTTCTCCTGTGGTCAAGCTTCTTCGGGTTAAGCTTACGGAACTTGTAAAACCAATATAATATCTCCTCACGGGTCAGTTTTGGTCTTGACATTTCCTCTTTCATAATTCTGATTGAAAGCTCACTCTTTTCCGCTTCAAGCTCTTCCATTCTCGCTTTTGTTGTTGGTGTTATGATCCCTTGTTCCATAGCGGTAATAAGGTTGTTTATCGCTGTAAGAGTCTGTGCATATTGCTTTTGCAGTATCGGGAGGACAGTACTTTCTTGGTTAAAGGTTTCAAGTGCCAGATCTGTCAGATACTCAATCGTTTCATCATTCATAATGAGTTTGCGAACGCTGTCAATAACAAGGTCCTCTATCCAAGCCTTTTTGACTGTCTTTTTATCACAGCCCTTGTGATTCTTTACACTGACACACTTGTAATAACGATGAACAAATTTTGTTCTGCTTGTGCCGCTTTCACCAACCATAAGACATTGACATTTGCCGCAATAGATTTTTGTGGTTAAAAGATATTCATGGACCAACCATTAATTGACCTGAATTTGCAGATGTTAAATACATTCTCAAATCAAATAGTGTTTTGTCAACGTCCTTGCTTTCTTTGTTCAGTAACAACTCGTCATAACCTAATCTATTAACCTCTGGATATGGGAGTAAACTGCAAAACATCGTTATAACTTGTTTTACGAAAGCTAATGCGGGGAAATTTTTTGTACGAAAAGCAAAAATATCTCCATTTGACAAAGCACTCTTTTTTTGTAAGCTATAAGCAACTTCTTTCGCGATATCATTATGCACTGTGGCATACCATGTACCAGTGTTGTTACAACTTTCACACAAAGAATATTTTCCCATTCCTTGTTGCTGATTCTTATAGTATGCCTTTTTGCCTTTGTACCTTTTAACCGCCTCTTCACCAATGTACACTTTAGTTCGATTATTATTAAGAGCGCTCTCAGGGGGGATATGTTCAAAGGATAATTTACCGTATTTGCCACATATATGACATTGACCGTAATGGTTAATATGTTCAAACTTTTCGTCTGATAGTTCTGCAAAAATTCTCGGTGTTGAGATCTGAGTTTCTAACCCTACATTGTCCCAAGTTGCTGTCCAAATAAGATATGGCTTAAGTGGTAAGCAGTCTTTAACCTTGATATGCGCACCATCACGAACAAGCAAACCGTCTTTTGCTATTTTCTCGGCATCAAAATAAAGTCTTGCTCTTGTTTTATATTCGGAATCAATATCCATTACAATTTTGCCTGACTGTTTGGAATTAACAACAATTTCGCTGCTGACACCGCCGCCGAACATAATGTAATCACTGAAATGAACAGGGTCACCAAGTTGTTTACCAATTGGTTCTTTTTTAAAGATGTTGAGTTTATTCCAACTTTTAAGCATACCGTCTTTCTGTATCTGAATCCAATTTTCCATTGAGGTACTATGTACTAAAACCGGTGTTTCATAATCACGCAAGAATGTTTCGTTATAGCTGTGACCGACATAATAATTCTGTGCTTCGCTATATTCAGTTTCTGTAGCCGCTATAATACCATTAATTCTATTTGCATCACAGTATCCAATAAAATCTCCGACAGCCATTTTCCAATCATCGTGAAGCTGTTTGCTGATTTTTATGGTATAAGCACAGCCGTTGTTCGTACCAACAATCATGGGTGTATCCATATTAGAGGAAAGAGCAAACACTAACCAAGTCGAATCATATTCACAATTAGTTATAGGGTTTATATTGTTTTCCGTGAACGAATCTACTCTATAAATCAATGTTAGCACTCCTTTTTTTGATGATAAACGTATTATATCATATTAAACAATTTTTTACTGCCTATAGTATACATTTCAGGGCAAACTCTTGACAATTACAGTAGTGACTGATATAATTAACATACTAAAAGTATGTAAGGTGAATTATGGCTAGAAACAAATACCCGGAAGAGACAGTAACCCTGATTCTCGACACGGCACAAAAGCTGTTTCTTGAAAAAGGTTACGAACACACAACAATTCAAGATATTATCGATAATTTAGGCGGTTTGACCAAAGGTGCTATTTATCACCATTTCACATCAAAAGAGGATATTCTGAATGCTGTTACTGCAAGGCTTTTTCAAGAAAACTCTTTGGCTCGCAAGTGGAATAAGATAGCAGAGGACACCTCTCTTAACGGTGCGCAGAAGCTTAAAGCAATGCTTTACGAGTCGCTAGTTGACGAACAAGAGCAGAAGTTCAGAAGTATGGGTATTCATCTCCAAAATATGCCACATATGTTAAGCGATCTGCTTTTAAGAGCTGTGAATGATATTGCACCCAATGCGATCAAACCGGTTCTTGAAGAGGGAATAACAGACGGTTCCATCAAAGTACCGTTTGCCAAAGAACTGGCAGAGATTATATCCTTACTTGCTAATGTTTGGCTCAATCCTCTTGTTTTTTCAATGAGTGATGAGGACATTGAGAAAAAGTGTCAGGTGATTTTAGAGATGATGACTATACTCGGTGTCGATGTCTCTGATATGTACCCGATGGTTTACAATATGAATAAGCAAATTAACGAAATGGATAACAGAAAATGATAGGTTGCCACCTCGGTGGCAATTTATTAAGGCAGCATACATACCAAAAGTATGAATAAAGATAAGCCGCACCTGCGGCAATAAATTTTGCCATTATACATACCAATAGTATGTACCAAAAGGAGTTTCACAATGAAAACAAAACTGCATAATGAAAAAACACGCTATCTTTTAGGTTTATCAGGTCAGAACATCCTATACGCACTTGTGTCATCCTGCTTTGCCTACTATCTGCAATTCACCATTTTAATTCCTGCCTTTTGGCTCGGAATCATACTCAGTTCGGCAAAAATCCTTGATGCGGTAAAAGACCCATTCATTGGTGCATTCATCAACAAAAGCAAATGGTCTTTAGCAAATTATCTATGGTATTTACCTCTGCCAACTGCCGTTATTACAGTTCTTTGCTTTACCATGAAGATATATTCTGACGGCAACAGTACACTTCAGAATGCAACGATTATTATTTATGGATTTGTTGTTTTCTTTCTTTGGGAGATTATCTTTTCATTTGGCGATATCCCGATGATAAGTTATCCTAATGTTCTGTGCAGAGAAGAAAGGGAACGCACAAAACTCCTTTCTCTTCGTCCCGTGGGTGCAATGGTTTGCAGTATTTGTTGTTTAATTGTTCAGCCGCTTGCTTTTGCAGTTTCAGGGGCACTTGGCGGAACACAAACAGATGAACGAAATTCATTTTTCATCATTGCTCTTATTTTCTCAATTGTCGGCTATATTTTTTATCAGTTAACCGTATCAAAAGAGCAGTTAAAATATACTGAAAAAAAGAGTTCTAATGAGAAGCAACAGTACAGATATATACTTACCAATCCCCTTTTGAGAAAAATTATTATATCAGGACTGCTCTCTTCAATGAGTTCTTTGCAAGGCGTGGTCCTGCCTGCATTGGTTGCCTTTTACTTTTCAAGCAAAAATTCAGGTCTTACCTTCATTTATACATTCTTGCTCGGTACAGGTAGCTTTGTTGGCTTAATGCTTTCGACTTTTCTTGTACCTATTCTTTCAAGAAAACTCGGAAATGAGAAAGCCTATGTGATATGCAACCTTGTATCCATACTGCCAAACATTATGATTTTTATATTGTATCTCGGCAACAAAACAACAATGAACACTTTAGGAAATTTTGCGGTTATGTTCATACTCTCTCTTGTATCAGGCAGTTTTTTGAGTCTTGCTTCAAACATCCATACTCTGCTGATTGATGAAGCGGTCGAGTTAGAATACAAACTATCAGGTGCAAAGCCGACAGCATTGTTCTTCTCTTTTCAGACTGCAATTATCAAAATTCAAAGCGGTGCTTCTTCATTGATATCGAGTGCAGGATATATGGTAATAGGCTTCACGAGTGCCGAAACGGCCAAACTGAATGAGTATATTGCAAACGGTTTTGTTGCGAGAGAAAGTGCGGAATACACCGCTTTATTTGCAATGCTGTTCTTCTTGTTTAGTATTTTGCCGGCGGTCAGTTCTCTGTTGGCGGTAGTTCCATTTATAAAAGACTTGACATCCAAAAACTGACATAATAAATGCTACAAAGTCACCCTGTTAAAGAGTGCCTTTGTTTCGTATGGAATTTATTATTCAAGACTTGAAAGTATTTCCTGCAACTGAATCAATTTTAGCGCTTAAGCGATATGTTGCAAGCAATGAGCTACATACAGAAAGACATAAAGCCACAATTCTTATTCATGCTAACCGAAAAGACTATGGACCTGGATTTTTAGTAGTAAGCGTAACAGTAAACGGAGAAGTTGGTCAAATAATAATTGAAGATTTGCATACGGTATATGGTAGTTGTCCTAATACATTTACTACTAAAGACAGTTCCTTTTCGTTTATTGCCAATACTCTTTGTGTAAAAACAAAACATGCTATTCAAGGCGAAATAAGCATTAACATAACGTGATTAAAAAAGCTCTGTAATCGTTTGATTGCAGAGCTGTAATTGTATGTAATATTTCAGAAATAAACAAAAAATCCGAACCCTTTTCCTATTGGGAAAAGGGTTCGGATTTTTTGTTTTGGTGCGGGTAGCAGGACTTGAACCTGTACAGAGTTGCCTCCACAAGAACCTGAATCTTGCGCGTCTGCCAATTCCGCCATACCCGCATATTAAGTTTTGTCCTCTGAATTTTACACGGCGAGGACATCCGAGGCGGAGCTTACTTTCAGATAAATCTTACTTTCGGCTTGTTCCGCAAATATAAAAACGCATTTCTGCGATTTTAACGTTTTCGGCGTGGGCGCATTATCGGACACAGTATCTGCCGATTTGCCGCACAAAACATATGATATTAAAAATCAAAGCCTCGTATTACCGAGAAGCGATAAAGTATAGATTTTTAATTTCCGCTGTTTATAATACCATTTAGCGGCGTTGTTGTCAAACCCTTTTTATGCGCGCGTAATTGACAAAACGGTTAAAGTAACTTATGATATAAACATCAAAAGGAGTTGATAAAATGGGGAGCGGTAAATTGCCTGCCGTGGAAACAAACAGCCCAAAAAGGCTTTATTATATCGATATTCTCAATATTCTGTCTTGTTTTGCCGTTGTGGTGCTGCATTGCTCCGGCGGAGTTTTTTATTATCAGAAAACACGCCTTTGGTTCATATATATGTTTTTGCAGACCGTAGCTCATTTTGCCGTGCCCGTGTTTTTTATGATAACCGGTGCAAATTTACTTGATTACCGCAAAAAATACGATACAAAGACGTTCTTTAAAAAACGTGCCGCAAGAACACTTGCACCGTTTCTTTTTTGGTCGCTGCTTTACTGGGTACGCCCGTTTGTGTTAAAGCAGGCAACCGCGCCCATGAGCGCAAAGGGGCTTTTCCTTGCGATATTCAATAACGAGGCAAATTATGTATTTTGGTTTTTCTATTGCATTTTTGCCGTATATATGTGCCTGCCGCTGTTTTCGCTCGCCGCGGATAAGAAAAACATCAAAACCATAGAGTATGTGTGCGTTCTCGGCTTTGTGTTCAATTCGGTTTTGCCGCTCGTCAACAGATTTGTAATTCCCGTATACGGTGGACTGACTCCGGTTATAGTAACGGGCTATGTGGTATTTGTCTTTATGGGCTGGCTTATAAAAAACAAGGATTATACCAAAAAGGCGCGTATACTTATTTATATGTCGGGTATTTTCGGAGCCGCCCTGATGTTTTTCGGAACATATATTGTCAGCAAAAAAAGCGGGGAAACCGACACTTTGTTTATGGACTATACGTCGATAGCCTGCCTGCCTATGTCCGCCGCCGTGTTTACGGCAGCGAAATATATCAAATGGGAGCGGCTTTTCAGGGTTATTCCGGAAAAATTCATAAGAGCCCTGTCGTCGCTCAGCCTCGGAATATATGTTACGCATATGCTCGTTTTGTATGCATTTGACAAGGTGACTGTTTTTGCGGAGCATCCCGTGTATTATTCGGTGTTTATGCCGTTTATAGCATATATTATATGCGCCGCACTGTCGTTCGTCATCAAAAAAATACCGATTTTAAAACATATTATGCCTTAAAATCCTTTTTCAAAAATTCAGCTACGCCGTCATCATTGTTTTCCCCTATGACTTCATCGGCAATCTGCCGAAGCTCGGGGACAGCATTTTTGACGGCGTATTTTCTGTCCGCCAGCGAAAACAGAAGTATATCGTTTCTGTTGTCGCCGAACGCCGCGATTTTGTCCGCGCCGACCAGAGCCATAACCTCCTGTGCGCCGTTAGCCTTGCTCGCCTTACTGCTGTATATTTCGAGAAACCAGTATGGGGTGTATGTGTCGGCGTAAAAAGAACAGGTAACTCCGTTTATTTTCTGCGCCGCGTCATAGATGGGCTTCAGTTCGTCATATCCGTCGGAAAGACTTATAAAAACGGGGTGCATATCGTCTAAAATCTCGTATTCGGAGACTTTTTTAAATTCGCCGAAGAATTTACCCTTCCTTTTTTCGTAAAAATCACGGTGAATGGGCAATTTGAAATCAGTGTATTCTATTGTGAATTTTCCGTCGTCACCGTAGAAAAAGACAAACGGCGATTTGTTCCTTCGCACAAATATTTCCGTTATCGCAAAAAAGGCGTCCTTCGGTATCTCGTGGTAGGTAACCGCTTTTTTGTTCTTTAAATCAAACAGAAACACACCGTTCATAAGCACCGCCGGCACGGATATGTCAATATCCTTCAAAAGCTCTGCGGCAGACATTGCGCTTCTTGCGGTAGCAACGGTAAACAGCATACCGTTTTTTATAAGCTCATTTATTATTTCGACGCTGCGGCGGCTTACTTTCCCGCCGTCATTCAGGAGCGTTCCGTCCATATCCGATATGTAAAGTGTTTTCATTTATCTCTCCGTTAATTTTTTAGGAAAAGTTTAGCATACGCAAAATGCATTGTCAAACCATACGGCAGGATAAAAATTTTAATTGCCTTGAATGTTGATTTATGGTAAAATTTATGTAAAATATCTATCCGAAAGGGGTACATGAAATGACAAAAAAATCCAAAACCCTGATTTCAATATTGCTGTTTGTAGTTTTGTTCGGCGGACTTCTTTTAACCGCTACGTTTACCGATTTGCAGGTGAGCGATATCCTGACGCGGCATGCTTTGGCGTCACATTCGTATTACACTAACGACCCGTTCGGTGCCACATTTGAGAGCGTCGGCAGCGCGCCTGTTTATTTTATGCTTGCATTCAGTATACAGATACTCTTTTGGGGTGTTCGCAGATTTTGGAAAAAACGCCCGATAAAGGATATTGTTGAAGTTATAGGCGTAATAGCGGGTACTGCGGCATATTACGCATTTTTAAGTGAGACCGTGGGCTATCTTTTACAACACCTGAATGCGGAGAGCTACAAGGGCTCGGCTTTTTTGTCGGGGATTGCGCTGTTTTTGGCGGCGCTTTTTATGCTGTTCGGAACCCTTGCCGTAAAGAATTTCTCCGATGAATCCATAAAAAAACTTATAAACTTTGCGTTTGCAATGATTTGCACCGTAATACTCGCAAATGCCGTGGTTGCGATAGTTAAAATCCCGTTCGGCCGTATGCGTTACCGCGCTATGAATACCGCCGGCGGTGCTTCAATAGGCGGATTTGCGAATTTCACAAGATGGTATGTGAGAAACGGTCAGATGGATAAGGCGCAAATGATGACGCTCTTCGGCCCGACAGACGCGTGCAAGTCTTTCCCGAGCGGTCACACCTGCGCCGCGGGAATGAGCTACGGGCTTATAATGCTCGCGGATTCTCTCGGTATAAAGAGTAAGGGCAAAAGAGCCGCCCTTTGGATATGCCCGATATTGTTCACGGGAATTGTTGCCGTAAGCAGAATAGTTGTCGGCGCTCACTTCTTCAGCGACGTGCTTATGGGCGGTACTATTTCTTTTCTCTCGGTTATGCTTTTCCGCGAAATATTCATTTTAAAGGGCGCAAATCTCAAAGCCGTTTTTGCAAAAAGCAAAGACTGATAAAAAATTTTTTACATTATCAAATATGGTATTGAAATTCAAAAAATATATGTTACAATGTGTTTAAACATAATAAAGGAGGTCATGTAAAATGGCATATAAGATTTCGGATGACTGCATTTCATGCGGCGCTTGTGCTGCTGAGTGTCCGGTTGAGGCTATCAGCGAAGGCGACGGCAAGTATGAAATAGATGCAGATAAGTGCATTGACTGTGGTACTTGTGCAGATACATGCCCGGTAGGCGCTCCCGCACAGGAATAATTTAAAGAAATAAAGGTAAGCGAGGATATTTTCCCCGCTTACTTTTTTTATGCCCCGAAAATGCGGCGAAGCATACATTTTTACTCGTTTCGGCTTCGGCGGTATCGTCGGGAAAATATATTCCGCCGTTTTTCGATAAAAACATTGACTTTTTATGATTTTCAAATTATATTTATCTCATACCAATTAGGGAGTGCATACTTTTGTACTTCCCAACAATATCTATCGGTTGGAAAGGGGCTGCATAATTGGAAAACAAAGCAGTAATAATTGACCTTAAGAACATTTCAATAAGCTTTGACGACCAGCCTATACTAAAAGATGTGAGTCTTGAGATACACGACGGCGAATTCGTCACTTTACTCGGACCCTCGGGCTGCGGTAAAACGACGACACTTCGTATAATAGCCGGGTTTCTCTCTCCGGACAGCGGCGATGTCATTTTCGAAGGTAAAAAAATAAATGGTGTTCCTGCTCATAAACGACAGGTGAACACCATTTTTCAGCGTTATGCACTGTTCCCCAACCTTAACGTTGCGGACAATATCGCCTTCGGTTTAAAGCTTCAGAAGAAGTCAAAAAGTGAAATTAAAAAAATCGTTGAAGAGATGCTCTCGCTCGTAAACCTCAAGGGATTTGAAAAACGCAATGTTTCTTCGCTTTCCGGAGGTCAGCAGCAGCGCGTCGCAATTGCGCGCGCCCTTGCCGTTAAACCGCGCGTATTGCTTCTCGACGAACCGCTCGGAGCACTTGACTTAAAGCTTCGCAAGGATATGCAAAGTGAGCTCAAAGCCATACAGCAGCGGCTCGGCATAACGTTTATATATGTAACGCACGACCAGGAGGAAGCACTCTCCATGTCCGATACCATAGTGGTTATGGACGGCGGCGTTATTCAGCAGATAGGCTCGCCCACCGATATTTACAATGAACCGCAGAACGCTTTTGTTGCGGATTTCATAGGCGAAAGCAATATTGTGGACGGTGTTATGCTCTCCGACTACAACGTCGAATTCCAGGGTATGCGCTGCCGCTGCGTCGATAAGGGTTTCGGCCTTAACGAACCCGTAGATGTAGTTGTGCGACCGGAGGATATAGATATGGTGCCGCCCGGGGAGGGTATGCTCTCCGGCGACGTTACCTCTGTTACGTTTAAGGGCGTTCACTATGAAATAATCGTTGACGTTAAAGGCTTTAAGTGGATGATACAGACCACCGAAAAAGCCGAAGTCGGCGACCGTATAGGTATTTCGATAAAGCCGGATGAAATTCAGATAATGAAAAAGAGCGAATATTCGGGTCTTTACGGCGATTACAGCTCGTTCAGCGAAGAATTTGACGAGCTTTCCGACCCCAATGCAGAGCTTACGGATGAAGACGAAGTCTCCGAGATTGGAGAGTAAGCCATGAAAAAGTCTTCTCTCTCCTTAAAGCTCATAAACGCTCCGTATATGATATGGGCGGTGCTTTTTATCTTGGCTCCGCTTATAATGGTAATCTACTACGCTTTTACCGACCGCAGCGGCGCATTTACCCTTGACAATATCAAGGCGCTCTCATCCTACGGAGCTATCTTCGGCAGATCTGCGTGGTATGCGGTTTTGGCTACGGTCATTTGCCTTATTCTTGCATATCCGCTCGCGTATATTATGGCAAAGAGCCGTGCGAACACTCAGCGAACCATAATGATGCTCATAATGCTCCCCATGTGGATGAATTTTCTTATCCGCACATATTCGTGGATAACGATTCTCTCAAATACAGGCCTTATAAATTCGCTTTTAAAGGCTGTAGGGCTGCCCACGGCGCAGCTTATCAACACTCCGGGCGCGGTAATTCTCGGAATGGTATATAACTTTTTGCCGTATATGGTGCTGCCGATATACTCCGTTATGTCAAAGCTTGATAAAAGCCTTGTTGAAGCGGCACAGGATCTCGGAGCGGGTAAGCTCCAGGTGCTTAAAAAGGTCATCTTTCCGCTAAGCCTGCCCGGCGTTGTCTCCGGTATAACAATGGTGTTCGTCCCGTCGGTAAGTACCTTTTATATCAGCCAAAAACTCGGCGGCGGAAAATTCCTGCTTATCGGAGACTCCATTGAAATGCAGTTCCAGTCAGCGTACAACTACAATCTCGGAGCGTCGCTCTCACTTGTGCTGATGCTTCTCATAATAGTATGTATGCTTATTATGAATCGCTTTGCCGATAATGAAGAGGGGGCGATGATAATATGAAAGCTCTCAAAAAAATATACATCGCTCTTATAATGTTATTTCTTTATGCTCCGATGCTCGTTATGGTGGTGTTCTCGTTTAATGCCTCAAACAGCACAAGCGTTATGTCGGGTTTTTCGCTGAAATGGTATGTCGAAATGTTCCGTAACGCCACGGCTCTTACGGCTCTTCGTAACACACTTGTTTTAGCCGTTACCTCCGCTCTTATTTCGATTATTATCGGAACGGCGGCGGCAGTCGGAATAAATGCAATGAAAAAACGGTGGCTGAGAAGTGCCGTTATGACCGTTACAAACGTACCTATGATGAATCCGGAAATAGTTACGGGTGTTTCGATGATGCTCCTTTTTGTATTTGCCGGCAAAATAGTGTCGTCGAGCAGCGTTTTGGGCTTCCCCACGCTTTTAATAGCTCACGTCACGTTTAATTTGCCTTATGTCATACTTTCCGTATTGCCGAAGCTTCGACAGACCGACCGCCATCTCTCGGAGGCGGCGCAGGACCTCGGCTGCACACCGACCTCTGCGTTTTTCAAGGTTGTGCTTCCAAATATCAAGTCCGGTATAATAACCGGCTTTATAATGGCCTTTACGCTTTCGCTTGACGACTTCATAATCAGCTATTTTGTAAGTCTTAATAAGGTAATCTGTTATCACATCATCTCTCAACGGTTTCAAATTAAAAACTATACATCTTGATAAAATTGTCTGTAAAAAAATATCAGCCTCTTCCGATAGTCATTTTCTCAATGACAAAGAAGAAGGTAAAACCCGATATGTATGCGTTATCGACGCTGATATTTGTATCGGTGCTTGTGCTTATGATTCTTATGAATGTGCTTCAGGCGCGCAGCGAAAAGAAGGAACGTAAAAGAGCCAAAGGCTCAGAGGGTTGAGAAAGGAACGTGAAAAATGAAAAAGATAATTTCTGTTGTATTAACATTGACCTTGCTTGCGGGAATACTTATGCTTTCGGGCTGCTCACTTAAAACCGAAAAGCTTGATACGGCCGCTCTTCTCGGAAATTATAATATCGAGGAGCTCAAAGGTACCGAAATAAATGTATATAACTGGGGTGAGTACATTTCCGACGGCGAGGGCGGAAGCGTTGACGTCATCTCCGAATTTGAAAAGCTCACGGGAATAAAGGTCAACTATAATATGTACGACAGTAACGAGGACCTTTATGCAAAGCTCAAGAGCGGCGGAGTAAATTACGATGTTATAATTCCGTCGGATTATATGGCAGAGCGTTTAAAGAACGAGGGGCTCTTACAGAAGCTTGACTATTCGGTGATAACCAATTACGAGGGCATCGGCGACGAATACAAAAACCTTTTCTTTGACGAAAACAACGAGTATACAGTAGCTTACACGGGCGGTATGGTCGGACTTATCTATAATACGACCATGGTTTCCGAAAAACCCGACAGCTGGAGCGCTATGTGGGATCCGAAATATTCCGGTGAAATTCTCACATTCAACAATTCACGCGACGCATTCGGCGTGGCGCAGTATCTACTCGGCTACGATGTAAACTCGACGAATCCCGATGAGTGGCGCGCTGCGGAGGAAAAGCTCAAGGAGCAAAAGCCGCTGATTCAGTCGTACGTTATGGATGAGGTATTTAATAAGATGGAGGCGGGCGAAGCCGCCATGGCTCCGTATTACGCAGGAGATTACCTCACTATGAAGCAGGAAAATGACGATCTTGCATTTGTTTACCCCAAGGAGGGAACAAATAAATTTGTTGACGTAATGTGCATCCCGTCAAGCTCTGAAAACAAAAAGGCTGCTGAGCTGTTTATAAATTATATGTGCGAGCCCGAGGTAGCACTCCACAACGCCAATTATCTCGGCTATCTCTGCCCCGTTACGGCTGTTCTCAGCGATGACAGGTATGAGTATAAGGATAACGAGGTGCTCTACCCCAAGCAGGAAGTGAAAACGCAGTTCTTCCACAATCTTGACCAGGATACGCTTGATCTTCTTTCAAAGCTTTGGGAGGATCTCAAGCTCGCGTAATTCGGCTTCGGCTATACGTTAAAAATTTTAAATCGTGTTTGGCGCGTCGCAACGGCTGTGAGCCTTTGCGGCGCGTCTTTTGTATCTTATATATCGACAGTTTTTGTGCCTAACGGTCCGCTTTTTCTTGACTTATTATATAAAAAGATATAAAATATCTTAGATAGTGTATTAAAATGCGAACAGTATTACAAATGATACCGTTACACTGTCAAAAACCAATAAATTTTCTTATTTTCAAGCATGATAATCGGAAAACTAAAAACCAAAAGGAGGTGCAGAACTTTTTGAATCCTGTAACGATAGCTATAATAGCCGCAGTCGCAGCTGCAGTTGTTTTCGGAGTCGTCGGATTTGTACTCGGCGAGGTACACCGTAAAAAGGTGGCGGAGTCTGCCATAGGCTCAGCTACGGAGGAAGCTACCAGAATCGTAAATCAGGCTGTTCAGACAGCGGAAAATAAAAAGAGAGAAGCGATTTTGGAAGCAAAGGACGAAATCCATTCGTTGAGATCCGAGGCTGAAAAGGAAAACAGAGAGCGCAGAGCGGAGGTTCAGCGTCAGGAACGCAGAATAATTCAAAAAGAGAAGTCTCTCGATAAAAAGACAGAGGCTCTTGAAGCAAAAGAAGAAGCTTTAAACGAAAAGGTCAAAACAGCCGATAAAAAACTCGAAGAGGTTGAAAAAATCAAAAAGAGCCAGTTCGATATGCTCGAAAAAATTTCGGGCTATACAAAGGAACAGGCTAAGACCCTGCTTTTGCAAAATCTCGATGAGGAGCTCACTCATGACAAGGCCGTTAAAATTATGGACTTTGAGCAGAGAACCAAGGATGAGCAGGACGCTCTTGCGCGTGAGATAATCTCTACCGCAATACAGCGCTGTGCCGCTGATCAGGCTGCAGAAGCCACGGTTTCGGTGGTTACTCTTCCCAATGACGAGATGAAGGGTCGTATAATCGGCCGCGAGGGCAGAAACATACGCACACTTGAAACAATAACCGGTGTTGACCTTATAATTGACGATACACCGGAAGCCATAACCGTTTCAAGTTTTGAACCGGTTCGTCGCGAAATAGCAAGACTTACTATCGAAAAGCTTATTTCCGACGGCAGAATACATCCCGCACGCATTGAGGAGATGTACGAAAAATCAAAGCGCGAGGTTGAGCAGACCATACGTCAGACCGGTGAACGCGCAGTAGTTGACGCAGGTGTAAACGGCATACATCCGGAGCTTGTCAAGATACTCGGAAAATTAAAATACCGCACAAGCTACGGCCAGAATGTGCTTAATCATTCGCTTGAGGTTTCCTACATAGCGGGGCTTATGGCGGCAGAGCTCGGTGCCGATGTTAAAACGGCTAAAAGAGCGGGACTTCTCCACGATATAGGCAAGGCGCTTGACCGTGAATTTGAAGGCTCACATGTCGATTTGGGCGTTGAATACGCAAGGAAATATAAGGAAAACGAGAATGTAGTACATGCAATTCAGGCTCACCACGGCGACGTGGAGGCAAAGACGGTTGTTGCTTGTCTCGTTCAGGCGGCGGACGCAATTTCAGCCGCAAGACCCGGCGCAAGGCGTGAAAATGTTCAGAACTACATCAAGCGTCTTGAAAAACTCGAAGAAATAGCAACGTCGTTTGAGGGCGTTGAGAAGTCATTTGCAATTCAGGCAGGCCGTGAGATTCGCATAATGGTTAAGCCCGAAGTTATAAGTGACGATCAGATGGCACTTGTTGCGCGCGAAGTTGTCAAAAAGATTGAGGATGAGCTTGAATATCCCGGTCAGATAAAGGTCAACATCATACGCGAAAACAGGACTGTCGATTACGCGAAATAATTTTTAAGCCCTGATGCCTTAAAGAGAAAAACTTTGAGTGTTATCGGGGCTTAGCTTTTCGAAAAACAAACAGAAACGGTGCATTATGTCAAATACAATAAACATCCTCGCCGTGGGTGACGTCGTATCGGCGTCGGGCTGCGAAAAACTGAGGAATTGTTTACCGAAATTTAAAAGAGAAAATAATATAGACGTGACGGTGGTAAACGGCGAAAATTCCGCTGTCGGGAACGGCATATTGCCGATGTCCGCCGATGATATTTTTACGAGCGGCGCGGATGTTGTAACCGGCGGCAACCACACCTTCAGACGTCGTGAAATATATGACGAGCTTGAGAGAAACGAGTTTCTTTTAAGACCCGCAAACTACGGAAAAGAGGCTCCCGGCAGAGGCTATACGATAGTTGACAGGGGCGCATACAGGGTAGGCGTGGTAAATCTCTGCGGCACGGTGTTTATGGAGCCGCTCGAAAATCCCTTTATATGTATAGACCGTGTATTGGAGAAGCTGAAAAGAGAAACCGATATAATAATTGTCGATTTCCATGCAGAGGCTACTGCCGAAAAGCGCGCTATGGGCTTTTATCTTGACGGAAGGGCTTCGGCTGTGTTTGGAACTCACACCCATGTGCCCACGGCAGACGAGCAAATATTGCCGCACGGTACGGGATATATAACCGATGTAGGCATGACCGGGCCTAAAATGTCCGTATTGGGCGTTACCCCCGAGCTTGCGATAGAAAAGATGAAAACCAATTTGCCGGTGCGCTTTCAAAATCCCGACGGTGAAGCCGAGCTTGACGGTGTTATATTCACCGTAAGCCGTGACACGGCAAAAACCGTTCGGATTCAAAGAATATCGCTTTAAAAGGAGAGTGCGACAGTGAAAAAGAAAATATTTTCTGCAATATGCCTTTTGCTTTCTGCGGTATGTATTTTTTCGGCCTGCCGCAAGGATAACGGCAACGGCGGCTCGGATGAGCAGACCGGCTCTGCCGCCTCGGGCGACAGCACTGCCTCATCGGCGAATGACCTTATTTTGCCGTATTCCAATAATGATTCGCTGAATCCTTTTTTTGCCGTCGGCACGGAAAATATAAGTCTTACCGATTTAGCCTACGACCCGCTTTTTAAGGTCAAGGCAGACTATACGCCCGAAAATGTGATAGCCGAAAAGGGTGATATTAGCGGAACTTCGGTTACCGTTACACTCTCAGGAGCGCGCTTTTCTGACGGTTCGTCCGTTTCGCCGCAGGATGTCGTATATTCGTTCAATAAGGCAAAGGCGTCGTCACGCTACGGGCAGCTACTGTCTAATATTCAGTCGGCAAAGGCGTCCGGCGGAGCTGTTACGTTTACGCTCTCTTCACCGGACCCGTATGTGCTGAATGCGCTCAGTTTTCCCGTTGTAAAAAACGGTACAGCCGATAAGACGGAAAATATACCGATAGGCAGCGGCCCTTATGTGTACAGGGACGGGGTGTTTTCCAAGAATGAAAATTACGGCGGCAGCGTAAATATACCCGAGATAAAGCTTTATGAAATAGAAAATTTCACCTATGCCGAAAATGCTCTCGAAATAGGCAATGTGAACTTTCTCTTCAAGGATATGAGCGACAGCGTTTACCGCCATGTCTCCGTTGACAGCAGTACGGTCAATATGAGCAACCTTGTTTATCTCGGTATTAACAACTCAAAGGAAGTTCTCTCATCGTCCGCCGTCAGAACCGCAATATATTACGCAATAGATAAAAAAGACATTGCTTCGTCGTCGTATCAGGGCTATGCAACAGCAGCTCCGCTTCTGTTCAATCCTGCGTTTTCAGAACTTTCGGGAATTACAAACATCAATTTCGCCGAGAGTGCAAATGCCGACAAGGCAAAGTCCATACTGACAAAAACAGGATATAATAAATATGCAAAGGACGGTTCTCTTACAAACGGCTCACAGAACCTTAAGGTGTCGCTTCTTGTGAACAGCGAAAACAGCTTCCGCGCGGCGGCGGCGAACAGCATAGCCGAAAGCCTCAGAAGCATAGGCTTTTCCGTGACAGTTGATGCCGTTCCGCTTGATAAATACAACCAGAAAATCGCTTCCGGTGATTTTGACCTGTATTTAGGAGAAATCAAGCTTACCGAAAATCTTGATTTGTGCCCGTTCTTTTCGGAAAAGGGGCCTGCGTCAAAGGGTATAGATTTCTCGTTGCGTGCGGTTACCGATTACGAAGCCTTTTGCGAGGGCAGCATAGGGCTTTCAGAGTTCCTTGACAGCTTCTTAAACGATATGCCGTTTGTTCCCGTTTGTTACAGAAGCGGCTTTGCGGCGTATAAAAAGGGGCTAAAGCCGGATTTCTCGTATTCCTCCGACCATCTCTATGCGGGGATTTGCCGCTGGAGCTTAAGCTGAGCCGCCGTTCGGATACAATATTGTATTTGTGCGGTTTATGGTATATAATAACAACATCACAGGAAAGGAGAATATTGCGCTTTTGCAATATAAACCGATGTATGATTAAAATTGAAAATTATCTCGGCGTTATTGAGATACATCAGCATTATTTTTCGGAGCTTATCGGTCAAACCGTAACCTCGTGCTTCGGCGTTGCGGGTATGGCTAACAGCGGCGCGTCACAGGGGCTTCGGTCGCTTCTTTTTAAACGTAAGAATTATCCGGATAAGGGCGTCGGCGTGCGTGCCGACGGCGGCGATTTAATAATAGATCTTCACATAATCGTGACTTACGGCGTTAATATCGGAACCATAGTGGATTCAATAACAAATAAGGTCAGATATACCGTCGAGCAGTCAACGGGTCTCGGCGTGAAAAAAGTCAATGTGTTTGTTGACGGAATGAAAGAATAATAGGAGTGTACAAGTTTTGTTAACAGGTAAGCAGTTTAAACGCGCTTTCATTTCCGGCGCTAACAATATACTGAATCACAGAAAGGACGTTGACGCGCTCAACGTATTTCCGGTACCGGACGGCGATACCGGAACAAATATGTCAATGACCTCCTCGGCGGCAGTCAGGGAGCTTCAGGTGGTAAGCGATGACGAGGATTTGAGTATCGTCGCGGCCAAAACCGCCGCAGCTCTTTTGAGAGGCGCGCGAGGAAATTCGGGTGTTATATTATCGCTCGTTTTCAGAGGTATTTCAAACGGCTTCAAGGGTAAAAAGGAGGTAGGCGGCAAAGACCTGGCCGCAGCTCTCACTCTCGGCAAAGAGTCGGCTTATAAGGCTGTTATGAAGCCCACCGAGGGTACTATTTTAACTGTTGTACGCAAGGCGGCGGCAGCGGCGGAGGCACTCGCCTTAGATGACTGCGGCGCTGTTCTCGACGAGGCTTACCGCGCGGCGCAGGAGGCTCTTGCCGAAACACCTGAGCTTTTGCCCGTTCTCAAAGAGGCAGGCGTGGTAGATGCCGGCGGACAGGGATTTCTCTATATACTCGACGGTATCAGAGGCTATATAAACGAGGGCAAGTTTATAGAAAGCAATGACGATGCCTCGCCCGCAAAGAGCAATGCCGAGGAAAGCAAATCCGTCGTGGCGGCGGCTTCGGGAGACATCAAATACGGTTATTGCAGCGAGTTCCTCATAACCAAATCGAAAAATCCGGAGAGCACACCGCTCAAATTAAAGGCATATCTTGAGTCGATAGGCGACTGCGTTGTTGTGGTTGACGACGACGATATAGTAAAGGTTCACGTCCATTCAAACGAACCCGGCAATGTAATTCAGGCCGCTCTTAAAATAGGTCAGCTCATAAATATTAAAATAGACAATATGCGTTATCAGCACGCGAATGCCGATGTCGGTATGGATGCCAAAAAGGACAACAAAGAAGAAAATTTAAGTCATGATACCGAAATCAATAGAGTACAGCCGACCAAAGATTACGGCTTTGTCGCAGTTGCGGCGGGTGACGGTATGGCAGAGCTCTTTAAGGAGCTTGGCTGTGATGTAGTTGTTTCGGGCGGTCAGACCATGAATCCGAGTACCGATGATATTTTAAATGCCGTTGAGTCAACTCCGGCAAAGCACGTTTTTGTTTTGCCGAACAATAAAAATATTATAATGGCGGCGGAGCAAACCGTAAATCTTGCTGACAGGGGCGTCAGTGTTGTCGCAACAAAGACTGTTCCGCAAGGCATTACCGCAATGCTCAATTTTGACGAGAGCCTTTCAAGCGAGGAAAACCATTTGAATATGGCGAAGGCGGCCGAGAGCGTTCATACGGCTCAGGTCACGTTTGCCGCACGTGACAGCGTGTTCGGCGGACAAAAAATCAAGGAGGGTCAGTACCTCGGCATGGAGGACGGCAAAATAACCCTTGTGGAGGATGACCTTGTAAACGCCGCATACAGAGTTACACGCCGTCTTGTCAAGAAATTCGGCGGCTCGCTTATAACCGTGTTTTACGGTGAGGACGCCGACGAAAACTCGGCAAATGTCCTTTCGGCGCGGCTTCAGGAGCGTTTCCCCAATGTTGAGGTAAATGTCATTAACGGCGGTCAGCCGGTTTACTACTTCATTTCGTCCGTCGAATAACAGGACGTTTTCAAAAACAATTCTCGGATGTGTTCATAATGGACTTTTCAACCGAAATACAATATTTAAAGGGTGTCGGACCTGCTCGTGCCGAGGCATTTTCAAAGCTCGGCGTCGATACGGTCGGCGCCCTTTTGCGCTTTTATCCGCGCGCGTATGAGGATTGGAGCCGCGTTGTCCCAATAAGGGAAGCTCCGGTTGATACGGAATGCTGTATCCGTGCCGTTGTCAGCTACACTCCATCTAAGATAAGAATACCCGGAGGCAGGCTGCTTTCAAAAACAAGCGTTACGGACGGCAGAGGCATATTAAATCTTGTCTTTTTTAACAACAAGTTTATTGACAGTATGCTGAAGGAGGGCGAAGAGTATCTCTTTTTCGGCAAAATCACAGTAGATAAGCACGGCATAAGGCAAATGGTATCGCCGTTGATTTCAAAAGGAGAGGATAAGGACAGAATACGTCCCGTTTATCCGCAAACAGCTGATGTGAGCTCCAAACTCACGGAAAAATGCACAATGCAGGCATTAAAAGGCTGCAAAGAGATACCTGATTTTATGCCGTCCGAAATACTTGAGAAAAACGACCTTTGCTCTCTTGATTATGCAATACGCAACATCCATTTTCCGGAAAGCTTCGAGTCACTTGACAGGGCGAGAAAAAGGCTTATTTTCGACGAGCTTTTCATATTGCAGCTGGGACTTTTATCCATCAAGGAACGAACGGGTGAAGAAAAAACCGAGATGGTTATCAAAAATGACTGTACTGAAGAGTTTTATCACCGTCTGCCGTTTTCTCCGACAAGAGCGCAAAAAAGAGCGGTCTTTGAGGCACTGTCCGATATGAAATCGGGTGAGCCGATGAACCGTCTGCTTCAGGGCGACGTTGGCTCCGGTAAAACTCTTGTGGCGGCGGCACTTATATATAACGCGGCAAAAAACGGTATGCAGAGCGCATTTATGGCACCTACGGAGGTTCTTGCCGAGCAGCATTACAGAACTCTTTCAAAAATCTTTGACGGTACAGATATAAAGATTGTGCTTTTGACCGGAAGCAGCACGGCTAAGGAAAAGAGAGAAATAAAAAAAGAGTTGCGCGACGGTTCCGCGAAGCTTGTCATAGGAACGCACGCGATTATACAGGGCGACGTTGAGTTTAGCCGCCTCGGATTAGCCGTCACCGATGAGCAGCACAGGTTTGGTGTGGCACAGCGGGCGTCGCTTTCCCAAAAGGGAGAAAATCCAAACATTCTCGTTATGTCGGCTACGCCCATACCGAGAACGCTCGGACTCATAATTTACGGCGACCTTTCGGTGTCGGTGCTCGACGAGCTGCCGCCGGGCAGGCAAAAAACCGAGACATATTGTGTGTCTCAGGCTCTGCATGAGAGAATATACAAATTCATAAAGAAGCATCTTGACAGGGGCTTTCAGGCATATATCGTCTGTCCGCTTGTCGAGGAGGGCGACAGCGACCTGATACCTGCACAGGAGTATTACAAGCTTTTACAAAATACCGCATTCAGGGGTTACAGGCTCGGACTTTTGCACGGTCAAATGAAGCCCAAGGAAAAGGACAATATAATGCGCGATTTTGAGAGCGGTAAAATACAGCTTCTTGTGTCCACCGTGGTTGTCGAGGTAGGTGTGGACGTGCCGAATGCCGTGGTTATGGTAATTGAAAACGCCGAGCGATTCGGACTCTCGCAGCTTCATCAGCTTCGCGGCAGAGTCGGCAGGGGAAGCGCACCCTCCACGTGTATTTTGGTGTCGGATGCACAAAACGATGAGGCAAAACGCAGATTTGATATAATGTGCAAGACTACCGACGGCTTTTTAATAGCGGATGAGGACCTTAAAATGCGTGGCCCCGGAGACTTCTTCGGTTCAAAGCAGCACGGATTGCCGTCGCTGCGGATTGCGGATATTCTGACGGACACCGGAATGCTTAACGAGGCGCAAAAGAGTGCTCAAATGCTAATTGCGACAGACGGCGGTTTGCTTTTGCCGGAGCACAAAGGAATAAAACGCCAAATAGATAAGATGTTCGGCAACGGGTATGTAAAAGCGTAAGGTTGAAATTTGTCGCATTGTATGGTAAAATAACTTTTACTATTTTATTGTGAGGCTGTTATGTTTTTTGAAAAGCTTTACAACTTAATATATCACATAGGTTTTACGGCAGGCTCCGGATTTATGAAATTCGGGAAATGGTTGTCGAGGGGACTTTCGCGTCCCGTAAAAACAGTCGGAGCGGTATTTTTTGCCGTGTTTCTTGTGATTGACAAATTTATACTCAAGACCTTCAAAACCGTAAGCGCGGAATTCAAGCTCCTTATGGCAGATATAAAAAGAGTCAGCTCAGGCTTAAATTCCCTTATCCATACAGATAGAAAATCCGCCGAAGCGAAGCTGCGTATTTATATAAAAAAGGCATTTTCGAGGCATGGCATAGTGTTTACTTTTGCGGTAAATCTGCTTGTTCCGATTATTTGCCTCGGTGTGCTTTGCTCCACGATAGGCTATTGGAACAAAGCCACGCTCGCTCTTGAGATAAAATATAACGGCTCCGTAATAGGCTATGCCAAAAACGAGTCGGAATATCTCGATGCCGAGCAGCAGGCCAAAACAAGGCTCAAAACCGCTGCGTCTGCCTCCGGTAAGGAGCAGGAGCTTATTAAGCCTGCGCAGTATCAGCTCAAGGTCGTAAATAAGACCGACCTTACCGACTCCTCGTCAATGTGCGATAAGCTCATAGAAAATTCGGACAGCAATATCACCAATGCCTGCGGCATATATATTAACGGCGATTTCTTGTGCGCCGTTAAAAATGAGACGGACGCTACAAGCGTTTTCGATAAGATACTCAGCGATTATAAAATAGACGACCCCAACGCGGCAAAGAGCTTCGTTGAAAACATAACATATGAGCAGGGGCTTTATCCCGATAATGAGGCCACGGTTTGGGACGCGGAAAAGCTATCCGCCAAGCTCAAATCAAAAAAGAGCGAAGCGGTGTATTACACGGTAAAGGACGGAGATACCGTTTCGGGAATAGCTTCCGCAAACGGGCTCACCGTTTCCGAATTGATGCAGCTGAATCCCGGTCTTTCCGAGACGATTCGTTCCGGCGACAAGCTGCTTATTTCGAGTGAGGTAAACTATGTCAGAGTGCAGGTCACAAAGACCGAAACTCATAATGAAACAATAGCCTATACAAGCACAAACGTAAATAATGCCAATCTCTATACAGGCACAAAAAAGGTTACAACAAAGGGTGTGAACGGAGTTCAGCAGGTTACGGAGCTTGTAACCTATATTGACGGTACTCGTGTTTCATCGAAAGAGGTTTCAAGAGTGACTCTTTCGGAGCCTGTAAACGAGGTTATACAGATAGGCACAAAGGCGCCGATCACCGGAAAAGGCAGCTCAGGCGGCAAGGTCATTGCAACAGGCGGCAGATTCGTTTGGCCGGCAATAGGCGCAACGGCCGTTTCTTCGGGCTACGGCGGAGCAAGACGTCACGGCGGTATAGATATTGTAAAGCCGGGCGGCGGAAGTACCGGTCTTACAATAGTAGCAGCGGCTTCGGGAACCGTTACCACGGCAACATATCATCCGAGTTGGGGCTATTATATTGTCATAAATCACGGCAACGGCCTTTCAACGCTCTATGCGCACACCCTACCCGGTTCATTTAAGGTGCGTGTCGGTCAAAAGGTTTCGGCAGGTCAGCCTATTGCGAATATAGGCTCCTCTGGTAACGTAACCGGACCGCATCTTCACTTTGAGGTCTATGTAAACGGCAGACGAACTAATCCCATGCCGTATCTCGGAAGATAACAAATAAACAGTAAAAGCACGTTTGAGCAATAACTCAAACGTGCTTTTTTGCTTTATAATTAAAATTCAAATCAGGCCGAAATGCTTAAACGCTTTGTATAAACCGTCATCTGTGATATCGGCGGTTATATATGAGGCCAAGCGTTTGAGCTCGTCACAGGCATTCCCCATTGCGATGCCCGTGTTTACGCTCTTAAACATTTCGACATCGTTTTCAGCGTCGCCGAATGCGAATGCGTCGTTTATGTCTCCGCCGCAGCAATCGAGATATTCTTTAATTCCGCTGGCTTTGTTGACTCCGCGCGCCGCAATCTCCCCGCTTGTATTGCCGAGATTGCCGAAGCTGTATCCGACAATATAGAATTCATCGCCTATATTCTTTTGCAGCTCGGAAAAATCAACACCCGAATCGTAATATATCAGCTTTTCAATATCGCTCCTGCCTCCGGCGTTATCATCGATTACCGTTTCCCCGAAGAGCGTCAGTAAATCCTCCTTGGTGTATCCAAGCTTATTAAAGAGCGAAAGCGTGCGGTCGACGCACCATTTTTTGGATACGAGAAAGCTCTGTGTTTGCAGATAATATGCGGTGTGGCTGTTCTCGAAGTAGTCGGTCAGCTTTTTGAGACTGCTTTGACTTATAAAGTGATGAGCTGCCACCTTGCCGTCATTTATAACCATAGCTCCGCCCGATAAAATCAAGCCGTCAAATGGAATCTCCTTTAAAAGCCACGGATAAACCTGCGAGAGTTGTCTGCCGGTGCAGATTACGAGCTTGTGACCGTTTTCGTGAGCTTTTTTTAGCGCCTCCAACGCCGATGAGGGCATAACGCCGTCAAAACCTACTAGCGTGCCGTCTATGTCAAGAAAAAGATATTTGGTATTCATCAGCCTAAAATTTCCTTGAGTATTTTTTGAACCTCTTGAGCCGGTGCCTTGCCCTTGAGAGCGCGCATCGCCTGACCCATGATGTACCCCATTGCCTGGGTTTTGCCTGCTTTATACTCGCCTACGCTCTTTTCGTTGTCGGCTATTACCTGCTCAATTACGGGGCGAATAGCCGAAAGGTCGGTGACAAGACCGAGGTTGTTTTCTTCAACATATTTTTCGGGATCGACATCCTCGGTGAATATTTTTTCGAATACCGATTTTGCCGTGCCGCGGTTGATTTTACCGGCCTTTATCATATTTATGAGTTTGCCGAGCGAATCGGGATTAAACGACATATTTTCTGACAGGGTGCCGGTGTCATTGAGCATTTTCATAAGCTCGCCCATTATCCAGTTTGCCGCATCCTTAGGCGAATTGCAGATTTCAACGGTATGCTCAAAGAGCTTTACGAGATTTACGTCCGAGGTTATGATTCCGGTGTCGTATTCGGGAAGACCGAACTGTGACATATAGCGAGCTTTTTTTGCTTCCGGAAGCTCGGGCAGAGTGTTTTTGACATTTTCTATATATTCGTCCGAGATTTCAATCGGCGGAAGGTCGGGCTCGGGGAAGTATTTATAATCCTGAGCGTCCTCCTTGGAACGCATTGCATAGCTGTATCCCTTGTTATCATCCCAACGGCGCGTTTCCTGCATTACCTTTTCGCCGTCCTCAAGAAGCTCGATTTGTCTTTCGGCCTCATACTCGATAGCTCTCGCTATTGCTCTGAAGGAGTTGAGGTTTTTCATCTCGGTACGTGTTCCGAATTCCTTTTGCCCCTTTGGGCGAACCGAAAGGTTCACGTCCGCTCTTAAAGAGCCCTCTTGCATCTTGCAGTCCGAAACGCCGATGTACTGAAGAATCGAGCGCAGCTCCGTAAGATAAGAGAGCACCTCCTCGGCACTTCTGAAATCCGGCTCCGAAACAATTTCAAGCAGCGGCACGCCGCAGCGGTTGTAGTCTACAAGAGTACAGTCCTCAAATTCATCGTGGACGAGCTTGCCTGCATCCTCCTCCATATGAATTTCGTGAATTCCTATCTTTTTGGAATTGCCGTCCTTATCCTTGACCTCTATAAAACCGTTGCGGCAGATAGGCAGATAAAGCTGCGATATCTGATATGCTTTCGGCAGATCGGGGTAAAAATAGTTTTTTCGGTCGAATTTGTTATTTTGAGTAATCGTGCAGTTTGTTGCTATGCCGGTTCTCACGGCAAACTCCACAACTCTTTTGTTGAGAAGCGGAAGTGTTCCGGGCATACCGGAGCAAATTTCGCAAACGTGAGTGTTCGGCTCACCGCCGAACTCGGTGGAACAGCCGCAGAAGATTTTAGTCTTGGTGGCAAGCTCCGTGTGGACTTCAAGTCCCATAACTATTTCCCATTCCATAAAGCTTTACCTCCTTAGCCTAAATCCGGCAGCTTATTGTGAAAGTCGGTGACATTTTCAAATGCCTTTGCGGCACTCATAATTTCCGCCTCTTCAAACGGCTTGCCTATAATCTGCATACCTATCGGCATATTGTCTTTGTCAAATCCGCAGGGGACGGACATTGACGGCATACCGGCTATGTTTATCATAACCGTGTATATGTCGCCGAGGTACATTTTAAGCGGGTCGGAAAGGCTTTCACCTATTTTAAGCGCCGTAGTGGGAGCTACGGGGCCTAAGAGCATATCATATTTTTTGAAGGCGTCGTAAAAGGCGTTCTGTATAAGCTTTTTAGCCTTAAGAGCCTTATTGTAGTATGCGTCATAATAGCCGGAGCTTAAAACGAAGTTGCCGAGCATTATGCGACGCTTAACCTCCATACCGAAGCCCTCCGAACGCGTTTTCACGTATGTCTCCATAAGCGTGTCGGCGTTGGGGCTTGAATAGCCGTATTTTATGCCGTCATATCTCGAGAGGTTTGAGCAAGCCTCCGCACAGGCAATAATGTAATATGCTGGTATTGCATATTTTACTATCGGCATCTTAAAGGTTTCAACCGAAGCACCGTTTGCACGGAAAATATCGGCAGCGGCAAGAACCGCGTCCTTTACGTCGGGCGAAATGCCCTCGCCGAGATAATCTTCGGGAATACCGATTTTTTTGCCGCCGACGTCGCCTTTGACGGCTTTATCGAAGTCAAATTTCGGATAGACCATGGAGGTGCCGTCTTTTTCGTCCTTGCCCTGGATTACGGAAAAAAGAGCGGCGCAGTCGTCAACCGTTTTACCCATAGGGCCTATCTGGTCGAGAGACGACGCATAGGCTACAAGCCCGTAACGCGAAACTGCACCGTAAGTCGGCTTGAGGCCTGAAACGCCGCAGAAAGAGCAGGGCTGACGGATAGAGCCGCCGGTGTCGGAGCCGAGAGCCACGGGAGAGAGTCTTGCTGCCACCGCGGCTGCCGCACCGCCCGAGCTTCCGCCGGGAACCTTGTCTGTGTCCCACGGGTTATGTGTGACTCCCGTTGCCGAGGTTTCGGTTGTGCTGCCCATGGCAAATTCGTCCATGTTGAGCTTGCCTATTATTACCATTCCCTCGTCATTCAGACGGTTTACAACCGTTGCATTGTATGTGGGAATGAAGTTTTCGAGTATCTTGGAGGAGCAGGTTGTAAGAATGTCCTTAGTGCAGATGTTATCTTTAATGCCTATCGGTACGCCTGCGAGCCTGCCGTTATATTTACCGCTGTCAATTCCCTCTTGCACTTCCTCGGCTCTTTCATAAGCCTCTTTTTTGCAGAGGGTGTTATAGCAGTGATATTTTCCGTCGTATTCGTCTATTGCCGCAAAAAATGCGTCAACTGCGTCCTTTACGGAAATTTCTTTATTTTTTACGGCATTTGATATTTCAAGAGCCGTCATTTCGCAAATATTCATAGTTTACCTCACTCAACCGTTTTATGAACGACAAAGCAGCCGTCGCGACTTTGCGGAGCATTTTTCAAAATATTTTCCGTATCGGCGCCGTTTGTAACTGTGTCGTCACGCATTACGTTTGCAACCGGGAAAGAGTGGGAAGCCGGCTCAACACCGTCCGTGTCAAGCTCATTGAGAGTGTCAATGTATGAGAGTATGCTCTGCAAATCCTTTTCCGAAGCGGAGCGCTCTTCCTCGCTCAGGTGTATTCTGCCGAGCTTTTCGAGGTATTCTACAAGGCTTCTGTCTATCGTCATAAGATCACTTTCTTTCGATTAGTATGTCGATTATTTTTCGGGCACGGGGCGGCGAAGCTTTATGTGAACCTCGCGCAGCTGCTGCTCCGAAACGGTATTGGGCGCACCGAGAAGAAGATCTTGGGCGTTTGAATTCATCGGGAAAGCTATGACCTCTCTGATATTTTCCTCGTCCTTTAAGAGCATTATCATTCTGTCAACACCGGGAGCCATACCTGCGTGAGGCGGTGCTCCGTAATGGAATGCGCGGAACAGCGCTCCGAAACGCTTTTCGACCTCATCGGCTGTGTAGCCTGCGAGCTCAAATGCTTTTATCATAATGTCGGGACGATGGTTTCTGACCGCGCCCGAGGACAACTCAACACCGTTGCAGACTATATCGTACTGATAAGCCTTTATTGTCAGCGGATCCTGATTTTCGAGAGCGTCCATACCGCCCTGAGGCATTGAAAACGGATTGTGAGTGAAGTCGAGCTTGCCCTCGTCCGTCTTTTCATACATCGGGAAGTCCGTTATGAAGCACATATCGAAACGGTCCTTGTCGATAATTTCAAGTCTCTCGCCGAGGGTAGTTCTTATCTGACCGGCAAGAAGATTTACAACCTTGATGTTGTCGCTTATAAAGAAGAGTGTGTCGTCAGTCTTGAGGTTAAGCATGCTGTTAAGCTCCGCCTTCTTTTCGGGAACGAGGAATTTGTCAATAGGACCCTTGAAGGAGCCGTCCGGAAGCACGGTAAGATAACCGAGCCCCTTCATGCCTATCGAGAGAGCATATTCGAGGAGCTTTTCAAAGAAGCCCTTGCTCTTTTTGCCGCAGCCGGGAGCTACGATTCCTCTGACGGGTTTGCCCTTGAAGGGCTTAAAGTCAACGTCCGAGAAAAACTCGGTGAGGTCGCAAATCTCAAGCGGATTGCGAAGATCCGGCTTATCGGTGCCGTATTTAAGCATTGCCTCTTCAAACGGTATTTTTCTGAACGGAGCGGGGCTTACCTTTTTGCCGCCTCCGAATTTTGTGAATGTGTCATAGAGAACCTCTTCGGCTACGGCGAAAACATCCTCTTGTGTGGCAAAGGCCATTTCAAAGTCAAGCTGATAGAATTCTCCCGGGGAACGGTCGGCTCTTGCGTCCTCGTCGCGGAAGCAGGGAGCTATCTGGAAATATTTGTCGAAGCCCGAAGCCATAAGCAACTGCTTAAACTGCTGCGGAGCCTGCGGCAGAGCATAGAATTTGCCCTCGTGCTTTCTTGAGGGGATTATATAGTCTCTTGCGCCCTCAGGAGAAGAGCAGGTGAGTATGGGCGTGTTTATTTCCGGGAAGCCGAGGCTCTCCATTTTCTTGCGGAGATAGCTTACTACCTCGGAGCGGAACAGAATATTGTCGTGAACCTTTTTGTTCCTGAGGTCGAGGAAACGGTATGTCAGTCTTACGTCCTCTCTTGTGTCGGTTGAGGTCTCAACGTCAAAGGGGAGCGTTTCGGAGCATGGGCCGAGAATTTCGACCTCGTTTACACGCACCTCAAGCTCGCCCGTGGCAATCTTTTTGTTAACGGTGTCCTCGTCGCGCTTTACGACTTTTCCCGTAACCGAGATAACGCTTTCTTTTTTTACGCCCTCTAAAAGCTCGTCGTTGTTTATTACTATTTGGGTAACGCCGTATTGGTCACGAAGGTCGATGAATGCTACTCCGCCGTGATCGCGAATGGTGTCTACCCATCCTGCAAGGCTGACGGTTTTGTTTAAATCGTCAAAGGTAAGCTCGTTGCAGTTGTGTGTTCTGTAAGCCATTGATTTATACATCCTTCCGAGATTTTTGCAGCGTTGCCGCAGCGGACACCGTACTGCATAAAAAACCTAATTATACAGTATCGTATTATATCATAATGTTAGGATAATGTATAGTATTTAATTACATAATATTGTAACAAATATTATGATTTTTGAATTGAAAAAGCTTATGCAATATGATACAATACAAACGTATATGTTTATGTGTTTTTGAAGTGCTTCATCTGACACGGAGGTTTAAAACGATGAATTCAAATAAAAAGATAGTCATAGCTGCCATCGTTATGCTGCTTGCCGTATTTTGCGTAATGTCGGCTTGCAAAAAGAACATCGCAAATTCCGGCAACGGCGAGGTTGTGGTAGTCACGGATGAAAACGGCGTGCCGATAACCGACGAAAACGGCGAGGCGGTAACCGTTGTGCTTGATACCACCATAGTTGATGTAACAAACGAAAACGGCGAGCTTGTCTATGATGAGGACGGTAATGTAAAGACCTCTGTTGTCTATATTTCAAAGGAAGTCGGTATCCCCGTTACGGATGAGAACGGCAAGGCGGTTACCAATGCGCGCGGCGAAGTGCTGACCACAATGATAATCGTGCCGCCTACCACGGGCGGACCCGTCGTTACCGAGCTTCCCGTAACCGACGGAAACGGGAATATCGTTACAAAGCCGGGCGGCGAAACGGTCACATACACCATGACCTATACAACCTCTCCCGCAACGCCGGGCGACAACAGCGCAAACTGGGGCTCAAGCTACGGCGGAAGCGGTAATGATTCGTTTAACGATACCGCCAAAACTCCCGACGGAGGCTTTGTTGCCGTGGTTCAGGCAAATTCCGATGACGGCAGCCTTAAAAATCTTTCGGTTAAAAGCACTCCGGCAGCTGTCGTGATTAAATATGACAAGAACGGCAGGCTGCAATGGCAGAAATATCTCCCGTCAAATAACGGAATAATATTGTCGTCCGTCGATACCGATTCTTCGGGCAATATAATAGCGGCAGGCTACTCAAAATCCACCGATCTCGGCGTGCAGAGCTACGGCGATTACGACGCTGTTATATACAAGTTAAATTCATCGGGTGATATACAATGGATGCGCTCCTTCGGCGGAAGCAAAACGGACGGCTTTTATTCCGTCAGTGCTTCTCCGGACGGCTCATATATAGCGGCAGGCATTACGTTTTCATCTGACGGTAACGCGTCGGATGCCGGCGCCGTAGGCTCTTCTAAGGCAATCATCGTAAAATACTCTTCGTCCGGCGACGTGATTTTCGTTCGTTCCTTCGGCGGAAACGGCGACACCTTCAACGATGTAAAGACCGCCTCCGACGGCAGCATATATGCGGTCGGAGCGTTCCAGTCGGGTGCTTTGTTCCGAAGCCGCGGCAGAGCCGACGCAGGCGTAGTAAAGCTAAGCTCCGGCGGCGATACGCTGTGGGTCAAGCAGTACGGCGGCAGCGGCATAGACAATTTTGTGTCGGTAACGCCCGCCAATGACGGCGGATGCGTTATAGCGGGAAAGAGCAATTCTTCGGACGGCGACCTTGCGTCACTCGGCAACGCAGGCTCCTTTGACGCGGTAGTCGTGAAATATAACGGTGACGGCTCATTCGGCTGGCATACTGCCGTAAAGGGCTATTTCGATGAGGAATTCAATGCCATAGAAGCTACTAACGACGGTTATGTTGCGGTGGGAAGCTCGTGCTCAAGCAACCGTGACCTCAAGGCGGTAGGAAACCGCGGAGGCTCCGATGCTCTCGTTGTGACCTTCTCTAACGGCGGCTCGCTCAAGAGCATACAGAGCTACGGCGGCAGTCGTGACGACTCGTTCGGCGGCGTATGCGTGCTCTCCGACGGTCAGATAATAGCCTGCGGCTCCACATACTCCGACAACGGCGACCTGATAGGCTCAAAATACCTCAGCAACGGCTCCGCAAGCATGGGTATGATAGCAAGATTTAAGTAAAGGACTTTTGGTTGATGAAAAATTATCCCGGCTATTTGCCTCAGAGCCACAGAATACTTTGGCTTTTAATTCGCGTCGCTTTGATGCTTTGGGGAATTTACGGTATTTTCCACGGTTCCGTGGTGGAGTTTCTCGAAGCGATATTTGCAATTCTTTTTACGCATCTTTGGGACTATTTTCAGGTGTTCGGCGGCAGATCGTTTATTATAAGAATCGGCTACGAAAATCAGACAATGCTCAACGTGTTCATGTTTGTTTGCGTTGTAATAGGCTCTACTCTTAATAACAGAACCGATTTCGGCAGCTTCGACATAGTAACGCACACCTGCTCCGGTTTTATCTCGGCGTGGTTCGGCTATGATTTTGCGGTGCTTATGCAGGAGAAAAATTATTCAAAGCTTTCTCCGGCTCTCGCGGCGATGTTCGGTCTTTGCTTCTCACTCGGCATTGACGTCGGCTGGGAGATATATGAATTTACCATGGATCACCTCTACGGGCTTTCGCTTCAGTGCTCTTCGCCGACAACGGATTACGGCCTTATAGACACAATGGGCGACTTTATTTGTGCCGCAAGCGGAGCACTTGTGGGGATGTTTGCCGTGGCGTTTTACAGGAACGGCGTTATCGGTAAAAATAAAAAAGAGGTTCGCGCAAGGCTTATGAGAGAAAAAGAAGAGGAAAAGCTCAAAAGGCAGCTTCTCGACGAATATCTCAAAGCACACAATGATACCAATATCTGATTTAACGGAGGTTCGGCGATTGAAAAAAGCTGTAATTTTGCTTATAACAGTTCTTACGGCGACATTGGCGTTTTCGTCGTGCAATAAAAAAAGCTCCGTTTCGGTGAACGGCGTACCCGTTTCCGAGGGCGTTTATAATTACTATTATGATATAGAAAAGAATTCCGATGAGGACAAGTCGCAGCAAGAGATTTCCGACGCCGCGCTGTCCGATGTCGCAGCCTATGTTGCTGTAAATTCGGAATTTAAAAACCGTGCTCTCTCGCTTTCGTCCGAGGACAAAAACGAGATTTCGCAAAATGTCAATAATTATTGGCACGTCTTTTCCGTATACTACAATACCATCGGAGTGTCCAAGCAGGATCTCCAAAAAATTGAAGAGAGCAAAAAATACAAGGATGCCGTAATGGCGGATTATTATTCGGAAAACGGCGACGAGCCTGTTACCGACGATGAACTGCGTTCGTATTTTTCCGAGAATTTTATTGCCTTTAAGGCCGTAACGGGCTATCTCCCGTCGGGAAGCGATACCGATGAGCTTGAAAAGCAGGCACTTTTGCAGAATTTTACGCAGTATGCGGGTGCCGTTAATGACGGTGCGAGCATAGACGAGGTCGGAGCGGCTCTCGAAAACGTTAACACCGATTCCGATACCGTTGTAATAGGAAAAAACGACGCCTCATATCCGGATGGCTTTTTTGACAGCGTTTCTGCCATAGAACCCGGCAAGACAGGGGCGTTTATCGCAGGCGATTATGTTTATATTGTCAGTCGTGAGGATGTAAGCGGAAACGACAATCTGTTTTCGACTTATCGCATTAAATGCCTTAAGGAATTTTGCGGTGAGGAATTTGATAAAAAGCTCTCGGAAATTTCCAAGGCTTATAAAGCGGTGAAAAAGTAAAAAAACTTATACGGCATATATGTATATATGTAAAAGACCGATTCGCTCTGGCGAGTCGGTCTTTTTATGCGCTTATGAATTTGATTTTAAACTCTTTTGAGCATTTTTTGAATCTCTTCTTTTGAGAAATGATATTTTTTGTGGCAGAAGTTGCAGACAACCTCTGTGGTTTCGTCCTCAGCCATCTCCGAGAGACCGCTCTTTCCTGTTGCGATGAGAGCCTTTTCGACTCTTTCGCGCGAGCATGTGCAGCGATAAGCCGTATTCGTTTCGTCAAGCAGCTGGAGGTTGAATTTTGAGAGTGCCTTTTTACATATTTCTTCGGGAGTCATACCGTCGGAAAGCATTTTTGTGACGGGCGGCAGGTCTTTTATGCTCTCTTCGACTCTTTCTATTATCGTGTCATCAGCCGTTGGGAGCAACTGTATCATAAATCCGCCGGCGCATATTATTTCGCCGCTGTCATGCTCCGTGAGAACGCCGAGCGCGCAAACCGTGGGTATTTGTTCGCTGACGGCGTAATATGAGGTTATATCCTCGGCTATCTCTCCGGATACTATCGGAGTTTTGCCGATGTACGGTTCCTTAAGCCCGAGGTCTTTTATAACTGTTACAAAGCCGTTGTTGCCGACAGCTCCGGCAACATCGAGCTTTCCTTTTTTGTTTAGAGGCAAAGAAATATCGGCTTTGCCTATGCAGCCTCTGACATTGCCGTCGGAGTCCGAAACCGCCAAAACCGTGCCGCACGGACCGCCGCCGTTTATTTTTACCGTGATTGAATCGTCTTTCCCTTTGAGAGTGCTGCCCATCATGGTGGCCGCGGTAAGCATTCTGCCGAGTGCGGCGGAGCAAACCTTTGACGTGCCGTGTATTGAGCGCATTTCGCGTACTATATCGGTGCTGTCCGCAGCTATTACGGAAAGCGTACCTTCTTCGTCTATCATTCTTACGAGCTTACCCATTGTTTTTGCCTTTCCGAGCCGCAAATACGGCTCTTTGTGAATTGTCGCTTATAGGGCTATTGTCATATCCGTCATAAATTCCTATAATTTCAAAACCCGCTTCGGTAAGAGCGTCCTCTATGTCGCAAAGCTCATATGCGCGTTCGGAAAAGCTTTCCGAATATCTCTCGTAAAGGCCGTTATCCGCCTCCGCAAAGAAGTCGAGCTCAATATTTACCGTGTCGCCGTCAAGGCTGTTTTGCCACGCACAAAGAGCGTCGCCGTTTTCATAGATAAACGCATTGTTACCGAGAACTTTTTTGTGCTTGTAAAGGGTGTTGACGTCAAAAACGAAAATTCCGCCCTCCTCCGTAAAAAGCGAAACGAGGGAGAATACCTTCTTTATTTCGTCAAGACTTTTGAGGTGATTCAGACTGTCGAGCGTGCATACGGTGCAGATGATTGTGCCGTAAAGATTAAGCTGTGTCATATCCTGGCACAAGAAGAGTATGTCGGCATTTTTAACTGCCGCCTTTTGCTGTGCAACCGACAGCATTTCGGGAGATACATCAGTTCCTATTACGGAATACCCCTTTTCGGAGAGGCGCACCGCGAGAGAACCCGTACCGCACGCAAGGTCAAGCAAAAGCCCCCCGTTTATTCCTTCTCGGGATAACAGGGAGCATACAAATTTTTCGATTTTGTCATAATTCACGTCATCTGTGAAGCTGTCATAGAATTCCGCAAAATAACCGTAACTCATATTTATTTGTCTTTTTCTTCGACGCGCTCAAAGATTTTTTCGTATCCGTTGCAGCCGAATTGAAGAGAACGGTTAACTCGACTTATGGTGGCTGTGGACGCGCCGGTCTCCTTTACGATGTCGCTGTAAACGCGATCGTCAGACAGCATTTTGGCCACGACTATTCTCTGAGATATAGCCTTAAGCTCGGTTACGGTGCACAGATCCTCAAAAAAATCATAACATTCCTCACGGGTCTTTAAGGAGAGCACGCAGTCAAAAAGAAAGTCCGTATCGGCGTTTTTTAATTTACTGTTCATAATAATTCCAATGCCTTTCGCACCGCGATATTGTTTTGGCCTTGCGAGCCCCTTGCCGCGGCAAAAATCAAGGAGCCGAAACAGCCGCATATTTAAATTACGCGCAGTTGGTTTCAAAGTGAAAAAAACAGGCAAAAATCAATAGTGAAATCGCCCTGTTGTTTTTATATTTTAGCACACTAAATCTTAAAAGTAAACACAAAAGAGGAAAATAACAAAAATCTTTACAATTCATATAATGTAATATATAATAAAACGGTGCCGAGACCGAAAAAATAAAAAAATTAATTTTTTTGCAAATTAGTGTTGACATCGGGCTTAAAATATGTTATCTTATTTCAGCCGTCAGAAAACGGCGGCCAACAAATGGGAGCATAGCTCAGCTGGGAGAGCATCTGCCTTACAAGCAGAGGGTCATAGGTTCGAGCCC